>Ga0181394_1000336_pt1 | contig 21460 bp, 21 predicted proteins | sample 17SPOviralmetaG_FD_130123 | JGI IMG/M metagenome (GOLD analysis project Ga0181394, IMG submission 130123) | Marine viral communities from the oligotrophic San Pedro Time Series (SPOT) site, San Pedro Channel, CA, USA - 17 SPOT_SRF_2010-11-23 | ecosystem: Environmental > Aquatic > Marine > Strait...
CATGTAGGACAGTTTTTATTGTCGGTGTAGAATCTGCTATTCTTTTCATTCTCTTTGATCTCTCGATTCATTCTCATTCGGGCTTGAGCATACTTTTGAATACGATCAGTCACGGTCCTTTCATCTGAGATTTTCATAAGAAGATCACTAATTTTTTTATCAATCTCCGTGATTCCCGATTCTGCTGTATTGATGGTTTGATTTGCGACAATGACTTCTTCGTTCAAATTCTCTAATTGCTCACCACTTCTTTTCTCCAAAGATTTGATTAGATTCACAAGACCAGTTCCACGCTCTTTGTTGATAGAAAGATTTCTTGTGATTTCATTCACTTCGTTTTTGACTGCCGATGACTTGTCACGAAGAACAGAGTTCATATTTGAGAACACCTGAATATCAAGAATATCTTCGATGACAGTACGGCGATCTGCTGCCGACAGTTGCATGAAAGGCACAAAGGATGATGCACCCAGAATCACAACCTGTGTGAAAGACTTGTAGTTCATTTTGAGAACTTGTTCCTCCAGCATCTTTTGATAATCTTTAGAACGAGCAATGACATCCATCAACTCCCCATCCTTGAAGACTTCAAATTTCTTTGGTTTGAGTCCTCTATGAATCTTGTACGAAGACTCGCCTATCTTGAATTCTACCTCAACCACACAATCCTTTTCGTTGACAGAGTTCGGAAGTTGTGGAATGTTGATCTTACGAAACGGCTTGCCGAACAATGCAAACGTGATGGAGTCCAGCAGAGCAAAAGACTTGCCGTGTCCATTGAGTCCACTGACAAGCGTGGTGCGGTGACGGTTCAGGTCAATCTCAGTGAAGTGATTGCCGAAGGAGCCGAAATTTTTACATCTGATCTTCTGGAATTCTATCATAAATCGAAACTTTCAAGGAATAAATCCTTGAACACTTCTTTCAATCTTTCACATTCTTCAGGGTCATCACGAAATGACTCATCAACATGTTGATTGATAAGTGTCAAGGTATCGGTGGACAAAGCAGTCTCATCGATGGCTGCTTCATCGACCGGATCATTTGCTTCATTTTCAAGGAAGGTCACGCTCTCTGGAGATTCGGCATATATTCTTTCGAGCATTCGATCAAACTTTGCCGGATTCTTTTTATCGTGAACAAAAACTTTTACGTAACAGTCTTTATATTGTGTGTAATTTAGTTCATCAATATCAAGCGTGTCTCTGTATGGTATCGCATGAAACAGACGATGTGGATTTTCGATAAACTCAATCTCATCTTTATCTGTATCGTAGATATGAAAACCTTTTTTCTCAAACAAATCTGAGAAGGTCATTTGATACGCTGTACCAAAGTAGGACACATTGTTATTTTCGTGCTTTTGGTGGAAGTGTCCGGACCAAACCCTATCAAATCGATCACAGAATCTTGGATCCATTCCTCCATTATGACGCACATTTCTCATCACTTGATATCCGTCAAGTTCAAAGTGACCACACAGAATCGGTGCATCTACATCATGTATCCACTGTAAAATCTCATCTTGATTTTCTTTGTTGACCCATGGAACCATAGCAAAGTTCTTATTACCTAAACCAAGAACAACAGGTTTGGTGTAGATGTGAAAGTTTGGATACTTCGTATCAAACAATTCTTTTGGTGAGTTTACGTCATTTGTATTCTTGAAATAGGTATCGTGATTACCGACGATACAGTGAACATTGATGTTTTCTTCAAGAAGACGGTCCATGAACCGAGTTCGCATCTGATGCAAAGTATGAAAGTTCACATACTTTCGACGATCCATCAAATCACCCAAATGTAAAACCTGAGTAATTCCCTGTTCTTTCATCATCGGAAAGAAGATGTCATCGAAGAATCTAAAAGTGTATTCCAAAAATACTTGGGAATCACCTTTTGCTCCGAAGTGCGTGTCGGTGATGATTGCAATCTTCAAAATAACTCTCCGCCACCTGTGGAGCCTTTAGTTCTTTTCTTTCTTTTCTTTTTTGGTTCGACATTTACAATGTCATTTTCGGTCAACTTCAAGTGAGCAGCATAAGGATTCTTTTGACTGCCATCTGGGTCGAGCATCGCAGCGAGTTCTCCCTTTGCGTCTGCCGCCTCCATGAGTTTGTACTTGATTGTGTCCTGCTTTTTTTCTCGTGTGATACGACGAAGAAATGCGAAGTATGTGATTTGTGTAAAGTATGAAAATGGATTGCTTGATTTTTCAGGATCAAAGTTCTTGGCTGCAATCAGACAATTTTCAATGGCATCACCAACCATTTCATCTCGAAAAGAATAATTGATAAAGTTGGGACGAGTCGAGAGTCTTTCTGCAATGAGAATAAAGCATTCACCAATGTACTCGGTTATTTGCGGAACAAGATCTCCCGCCTCTTCCGCAACTTTGACTTGCTTCTTCCACGAAACAATCTCTTCAAAGAATTTCTTATTGTCGATATAGTGTTCACTCGCCATTTCAATAATCTACCTTCAATTTTTATTATGTCAAGTAATCTTCTGGATTTGGTGACCAATCGGTGTAGGACTCACCACTTCCTTGATCTTCGTTTTTGACAATTTCAATATCTGCTCCATCTTCATCAATGTCATCTATGTCATCCATCACTTCGTCAAGAAAAGATTGCATATTGTCTTCCATTTTATTCATTATTTTTTCTTTATCAGAAAGTTGATCTTGGACTGCCTTCAAAAGACTGTCGATACCACTCATATTTTTCGGAAGTCGTGACATTGTGCTTGATATTTTATTTTGTTCAAGAGAAAAACCTCTGTTGTGTTCGTCATCCAATTTCTTTTGAATCTCGTATGCTTTCAAAATCTCAGGATCCGCGTCGAATATTCCAAGAATATGAGTTTTTTCGATAGTCGCCTTGTTCGGAATACACGCTCGCATCCAGTCGTAGAGAACAATTGATTCTTTTTTCATTCCGCTCATTGGTTCGACATAGTGCATAACCTTCATAACCATAGGTCGATCAACTGTAATTGAATCTTTCTTATTCTGTGTCAATTGTGCAACGATGTCCTCACCACTCTTCAGTTTTAGAATTCTAAAGGGGGTCTTACTCATTCCGTTCTCCTTGTAATGGCATTTTGATAACTTTGTATTCAAAGCCTTCCGCGTCGTATATTTTTTTACGTTCGTAAAAATGACGCAGCGTATGATTGACGTATTTTTTCCATGACAAATCGTCAACTATGTCATAGAGTCGTGCGGTGCTTTTGTGAACAGACTTTCTAAGTTGTCTTCCAATACTCTGTAGCACCCTGACCCGACTCTTTGACGGTGACGCGAACACAATATTATTTAGTCGTTTGATGTTCACACCAGTTGAAAAAGTTCCGTACGATGCAATAATGATTGAATCATCTGTCTGTTCGACCAGTTTACGAGCCTCTTCTCGCTGCTCTACGTCTGTTCCACCGTAGATAAAATGAACTGGTCGATCACAATCCTTGAGCATTTCGTGCAAAACCTTTCCGTGCTTTTCTACAAATTGAAACAGTATGAGAGTGTTGCCTTTTGTATTTTTCGCTAGGTCACAAATAAATTTGTTTCTGCGATTATCTGTCACAATCCATTCTATCTCATCTGCATACTGTGTTCTACGCATGAACTGTCGATCAGTTCCTCCATATGATAGCAAAAGACAATCAATAGTCAAGTCTGAAAGTAGTTTGCGTTCCATCAACTTCTTGGTGGTCACAACTTTCTTGGTTGGACCAAACAAACCTTCGATGACTAACTTGTGTGTCAGTAGTCCGTCAAGTGTTCCGGTCGTTGCAATACGATATGGACACATGGTCAAGCGGGAGAGGATTTGTTTCAATGATTTCGATTTGAACAGGTGTGCTTCGTCGCCAAAGACAGTCCCAAATTGTTGAAAGAATTCTTCGGGCATGTTTACTAATGATTGCCATGTTGATATCACAACTCGACTGCGAGTTGCTTTTTCCTTTCCTGAGTAGAGCATGTGACAATGCGTTCGGGCGTTCCAGCCCTCTCCGCCATACTCGATAAAGTCGTGAAACATTTGTGAAACCAGACCCACGGTGGGTACGATAACCAAAACCTTTTTGTCCTCGGGAGTAAGGTTCATGAAATGTCTCATAAGTGTATAAATGATCAAAGACTTGCCAGAGCCAGTGGGTGAAAGAAGCAAACATCGCTCGGTGTTCATACCGTGGAGTATGGCTTCCTTCTGGTGTTCGTGGGCTTTGACCGCCTTCCCCCCTATTTCAATGTTCAAACCGCTCATAAGCGATTCTAGGTGGCTCTTTGACCATTTCTTTTTTGTTCTATTGGGCTTTTCTAAAGTATACCCACGATCTCTACAGAACTTATCAACATATGATTCAAGTCCTGTGTAGATTTTCTGTGAATACATGTTGTAAAGTTTGATCTGTCCGTCCCACTTCTTTGCACGATAGGAGGGCATAAACTTGTGACCGGGAACTTTGAACGTAAAAAAATCAGACAACTCTTTTGCATGATGTCTCTCACATTTTACTTTGATATTACAGGAGTCCAAGTCCTCGATCACATAATCTGGCATACATTATATTTATCCCCCAGATAAAAATCTACGCCACTCAATCGCGTTCTTGATCTTGGTATGTCGGAAGGTAATCTCTTTCACTACATCCTCAAGATATTCTACCATTGATTTGATGTAGGTGATTACTTCTTTTCTTTTGCAGAGATCTTCATCACTGTTCAAAAAGATTGGAATGTCCTGTTTGAGAATATTATGTTGAAAAGGTTCCCATCCTTTTTGCTTCAGAGTATCCTCGTCCATTTTTCCTGTATAGTATTCCCACTTCAGACGATATAGACGATTGTATTCATTCGTCGCTTTTTCGAAACGTAATTTTGAATCATGGTATAGATTCAAATACTTGTTATGAAGTGTTGGGAGACGAAGGGATTCTATGTCCAGTTGCGTATCATCGATACGAGCATCAGCCTCTACCATCTTTCTAATATCACTTAGTTCCATAATGTAATCCTTTTTCCCTTTTCTCTCGTTGACACTCGGATTATAAGAGTAACCAAGGGCTTGTCAAGAGAAAATCAGATAGAAAATCCAGATTCCGGTTCAACGAAGTCGTAGGTGTCGAAAGCGAAAGAAGCAGTCGCAGTAAACGGAGCAAGATCATTGATTGAAGAATCGAATTCTAAACCAGTCAAAGAGACTGGAAATATATTTCTAAACTTGATATGCAGATTAGCGTTACTTTTGCTATCCAACAAAATAAGTTCAGCGTCACGATATTGATTATTGAAGTTTTTTTCATGCCCCTTGTGGTCTTTGATCAGATAGATGGACTTCATCCAATCTTGAATCTCTCTCCAGTTGGACATATTTTCATCAACAAGGAATCCAATTTCAAGATTATCAAAAGTAACTTTTGTACTTGGAATCTTGAGAGAGGAGAATCTTGTAGGTTGCTCGATTGCACTTTGGGAACCGAATCCGGGCAATGTCACAGTTTGACAAAAATAGTTGAATGTATCAAATCCTTGAATTTGAAATCTAAAATAGTTTTGATACAGAAAGTTTACATTTTCAGGCTGCTTACGCTTGAGCGTATTCGGTTTTGAGGTTTCTGCACCGAAAGTAACACCGGGAAGATTGAACCCGTTGGTCATGATCGAATCTTTGGTTGCACCCGTAAAAGTAAATTCTTCTCTAAAATCCAAAAATGGATTCTTTTCAAAAGTTTTTGGATCACTCATATGAGTATTTAGGGTAAAAGATAAGAGGGGCTTTCGCCCCCCTTACCTTGTTGAGTTAGACACTCTATCTTAGACTCTCGCACCATGGAGGTTGAGAATACGGAAGATTCTATAGTATTGGTTATTACCAAAGGCATTCGAATTGTGTGGATCCGAACGATCAGTTCCGCCACCAGAGACGAATGGGTTGTTGACAAGACCGTAACGAGTCTTGAAACCAATTCTAGGTTGGAAGTCTTCTTCACCAACGGCACGCACCATTTGGAGCGGGACGTATGGGCAGTAGAACATACCAGCGTCATAAGGGCTAGTGCCTCTATATCCAACACAGACAAAATCTGAGCCAGAGTTGGTGTAAGGATCAATGTAAACCTTGATCTTACCATTCAGAGTACCAGCAAACGTGTTACCAGTATCATCAACATCGAGGTTGATGTCAGGTGTTGGGGTCAGGTTCAAGAAACCAGACATGGCAAGTGCCGAAGCGACATCGGAAGTCGTGACGATAAAGTTACCCTTACCACGACGAGTTTCCTTAGCGATGACGTTTGCTTCACGTTCGATTTGGAACATCAAGCCACGGAACTTCTCAGCACTCCAACGACCATCGGAGTCAGATTCGACATCATAGATGCCGCCGCCGCCGAGGGCACCGAATGCGGTGACACCAGAAGAACGGAATCTAAGATCAGTTTGCTGACATCCGAGTTTCGCATTTCTGTAGATCGAACGAACAACTTCACGGTTGATTTCAGCAAGGATTTCAGCCGAGAGAATGTTAGCCAATTCAGTTTCAGCATCCAGACCGTGAACAGCCTTGAGATCCTGAGCGAGTTCGGAGGTGTATTCAGCCTTCAATGCACGAGTCTTAGCAACCACGGATTGACGGTCGATTGAGAATGACATCTCACTGAAGGTACGATCTGCTTCTTCGAAGAAGGAAGAGGTAGCACCCGGCAACGCTCCTTCAAACGAGAGAGTAGATGCTCGGGCGGTGGTAAGACCAGAACCGAATGAACCACCAGTAGCAACACCCTGTCCAGCAACACCGACAGAACCGCCTGCATTACCGAGAGGGTCACCAGTACCACCGGAGATTGGGAAACCAACACCAGCAGCAGTGCCAGCCTGACCCGTGTTACGGGAGAAGCCGGTAGGTGCTTCGTCGAAGAGTGCTTCGGCAGAACCTTGACCACCCAACTTAGACTTCATTGCAAAGATAAGACCCGTAGGACCAGACATAGGCTGGACACCACAGATATCATAAGCAATCAAGTTAGGCATTGATCGACGAACGAGTGAGATGAGAACAGGGTTGAAACCTGCAACGCTAGAGAAAGCACCAGAGGTGTCACCATAAATGGAGTCAACCCCGGAGTGGTTACCAATTTCGGCTTCCATAAGAGCCTTTTCTTGGTTTTCAAGGATAATCGCAGTAACATTCTTGCGATAATCATCCTTGATGGATGGGAGGTCGTTGTGTTCGATGACGGGTTGCCACTTATCACGCAGGCCTTCGACTAAAAGTGTGTCAGACATTTTTTTTCCTTTCGAAAGAGTGTCTAATTAGGAAGTGGTTCGATTCTTTTCAATCTTTGCGGATCGAGAAAGAGCGGAAGAATAAGCCTCCATCGAACGAGAAAGATCTGGTTGAGTTTCTTCAACTGCTTCTTCTTCGGTCATGGAAAATTCCTCAACAAGAGGAGTTTTTTGGGCAACATAGGAGTCACTGGAACCATCAGCAACGGACTGTGTAAAGAAATTTTCCTTCAGAATGCCCAACTTTTGAGCAAATTCTTGAGGACTGTCGAAATCAATCTTTTCAGCAAGGTTTCTAAAACGATGCTCTTCCGTCTGGGTCAAATCCTTAGTGTGGGATTCGTAGACGGCTTCAGCAGATGCCTTAGCACCCTGTGCTTTGAGTTCAACATTTTGCTTGTATGCCTCATTGAGTCTTGAATTCAATTCGTAAACTTTGTGATTCAGTCCTTCAACAATGTCGTAGGCTTCATCGGGCATATTGATGTAATGGGTTTCGAAAAGTTGCTTCAAACCCATCATGAATGATTCGGTGATATCGGAACGAATGCCAGAGTCGATTGCAACTTGATTTTCTTTCATCCAGTTTTCGACAACATAGGAGAGGTATTCGTCCATCTTATCAGCAAGAGCATCTGCTTGTTGACGAAGTGCAGTTTGGAATTCTTCGTACATTTCAGCACGAACATCTTCCATCTTCATGTCAACAGCAGCGTTGAACACAACGGCAGCCTTACTCTTGAAGTCTTCAGAGATTTCATCACCATCAAAGAGACTACCAAAATCAGCAGACTCATAGTGAGACATCTTCTTCTTCTTCATGGTTTCTTCTTCTTCTGTTTCAAACTCGTCCAAGTCATCAACAGGATCAGCACCACCAGTAACAGGTTCAGCAACCTTTGGTGTAGTACCATCAGCAGAGATGGGTCCACCCTTCATGCCGGGAACTTCTGCAACATCTTCGGCTTCTCCGCCGGAAGAATGTCTTCTCTTCTTAGCGGTAGGCTCGGTTGCATTTCTAGCACCCTTCATCGCACTAAGTTTTCGTGGATCGGTATGTGATTCTTCGCCGAGGATTTCTCGGGCGGTTTCTAATGCTTTGTCAAGACTCATGTGAACTCTCCTATGTGTTCTTTTTATTTAGCGAATTATAAATTTCGCAGAAAATCTGCGAAGCAATAAAGTTTCGCTTCTTCAAGATTTCTTGAAGCCGTTGTTTCGATGACTTTTTTATGTGATTCAATAACTTTTGATGTGAGAATACCGTTTTCCCACACCCATTCTTTTCCTTCCATGATGCCTTGAACGTAGGCATCAGGAGCGGAAGGATCTGCAACAATATCAACTGCGGCAAGAGAGAAGTCATCTTGTACTTCGTTGATACCACCTTTGTTTTGTTTCAGAGAACCCATGCCCCGAGAAGATACGCCGATCTTGACACCCTCTTTGATAAGATCTTTTACAATCTTACCGTATGGAGTATCGAGAACTTTTGCATTTCCGTAGACATCATTACCATCAATGCGAAGTTCCTTGATCAAGTGTGAAACTCTTTCAAGATTGAGTTGAGGACCATCGGGGTGACCGAGTTCTCCCATCGCTCGTCTTGGCTTCACATATTCATCATTGTATCGACGAACTTCGTTCATCAAAGTTTTGTTTGGATAGACGCGACCATTACGATTCTTTTGCTCCGCCTGCATAAAGATACCGTCAATGTGGTATTGCTTCTCACCATTTACTTCTTCGGTGACAAGATTGATGTTGTCATTTACTTCTGTGATTAGTAACATATGTTTTCCTTAGAGTGGTCTTTGGGGTGATTCAGGGTTCCCATCATCGCCAGTGGTGTCGGGCTGATCAGTGGTTCCTTGATCCTCAGTAATGTTTTCCATACGTTCTAGAACTTTGCGACGTTCCTCTTCTGACAGTTTTGACAACCTGTTGTGAGACAATGCTCTAGCGGCGGCTTCTTTGAGTGACTGTTGTTGGCGGTAATTCATTTTTTTTCCTTCAAATATTTCCTTGCGAGATTGCATTTCTTCTACGAACAAGGTCTGCAATGTTTGCTTTGAGATTCTGCGAAAAAGGATTCGACAAAGGAAGCCTTTTACTATCATATCTATGCGTTGAGAAGATTGGATCATCTTCTCGGGTCTGTGGTTTTTGTGTTTGACTCGGATCTCCTTGTCCGATGGAATCACCACCGGACATTGTTTCTTCTTCATCATAGTCTTCAAGATCATATTCATCAAAACCACGATCAAGATCAGTGGATGTGAGAGAACCGGCTTTTAGCCTCTGGACAGGAACAGCACCCGTGCCTAAACCAAAATCAGCACGCTTTTTGATTTCACCTGTGAGTTCGTCGTATCGATCTTCGGGAGCCGCTTTGGATCCCGGTTCTCTAATACTGGTTGACGCGGATGTGTAAGGATCAGCGGAACCGGGACTTTCCAAGGGATTCCCTTCTAATGGTCCCATTGGATCAGGAAGTCTGGACTTAGGATCTTCGTTTCTAAAACCTTTGAATTGAAAAGGAGAAGAATCCTTTCCTACTTCAATATCCTTCTGACCCGGTGTTTGAAATGCCCTCAGATTTTTTTTTTCGGAGAGTTCATCATGGGTGGCATGCCGCCCATTCCACCTTGCTGCTGCATCATCTTTTGCATCATTTTCTTCATCATCATAGGATCCATTTGTGGCATTTCACCTTCGATGCCGGGGAAGTTTGGACGAAGTGGATCACGGGTGATCTTGGGTCCGGGGTATCCACCGGGAAGACCACCGGGACCGACTGGAACACTTGGATCATTAGGATCTACAGGATCATTGATACCGGGACTTGTTGATGGTGTTAGTGGATTACTTGGTGAACCCAGTGGAGCATCATCGGGAGTGCTTACAGGCATGTAAGGATTCCGGAATCTAGACGGTCTACTAGGAGGATTCTCATTTGGGAGATCAATAGGCTCACGTAGTTCATATGGATCGTAAGTCGGATCGGTATTGATTGGTCCTCTTGGACTGAAAGGACTTGGAATAAATCGTGGAGTTCCAATCTCGGCTTCAACACCATCTACTGGAGTATTGCCCGGAGGAACACCGGGGAAACCGGGATTCGGAACAATCTTAGGACCGGGACGACCACCTACTGGTCTGGGATCATAGGGGAAGTCTGGTGGGAAACCAATTGGATCACGTGTGATCTTAGGACCGGGACGACCACCTACTGGTCTGGGATCATAATCAGCGGGAGTGCTTACAGGCATGTAAGGATTTCGAAACCTAAACTCCTCTTCAACTCCACTGTATGATTCGTTCGTTGCCTTGAAATTTTTGTCAACGTAATCAAAGAATTCCTTCTTCTTTTCATCGGTCTTCAGATCTGCTGGCGATGAGATGCCGAACTTTTTCATCGCCGATTTGAAAAAAGTGTCGTAGTCCTTCTTTTCTTCTTCAACATTCGCAGCAAGATTCTCGGCTACAACTTCTTTTCTACTAATCAAAGATTCGTGAATCTTGGTTTGCAGTGACTCACGAATGAGTTCTTCAGCAGCAACTAGCCGCTCGTTCATGATCATGTCAATCAGGTCATTTTTTGGTTCGTGGTCAGTCATGCTAGATCCCTTTTTAGTCTTTCTTGAAAGAAGTGAATCATGTTCACGGCACTATTCTGTGATGAACTAAATTCTTTTTGAAAACTTTCTTTGTTCTCTTTATTTAGATTATTGTAAATTTTCAAAACGTCGTTTACATCGGTATTTGTGAAGTGAGTCATGGACTCGTCAAGATGCTTCAAAGTAATACCATCCAACCCAGCAGTTTTCAGGTTTAGTACAGTGGCTTCCTTGACATCATCTTTATTTGTTTTGTCTTTCAAATCAATAACATTTTTGATACCATTCATTGCCTGCTTCATGGTAAGGAAAACTTCAGTCCTCTTACCATCAACATAAGCAGACACGGGAACATTGTTTCCTGTTCCAATCTTTTTCAGGGTGACTACCTTTCCTTTGTATTCAAAGGTGTCAAGAAAATATTCTTTTTGAAAATTTGGATCTAGAGTAATATCTTCTGTATCGGATTCAGCCTTTTCCGTTTCTGCCTTTGCTTCTTCAGCCTCGGCATCATTCTTTTCGATCTCACTCTTCTCTTCAGTGTCCTCTTGGTCCTCGACATCAAGTTCCTGTTGCTTTTCCTCACGAAGTTTCAATTCATGCAGAGCAACCTGTGAAAGTTTCTTTTCAACTTCGAAACTAAACTTATCGAGTGATTCGTTGACGAGATGTGTGATTCTTGGATCGATCATTAGAAGCCCATTCCCTCTGAAGACTTGGGCGGAATAACACCCAATTCTCTTTCTTTATCTATCTGTTTGTCTTGTTCTTCCATATCACGATCTGTCTGTCGAAGGATATTTCTTCTAACCCACTCTCGTGAATAATATTCCCCAATGTAATCATTCATATCACGAAGAACGCGAAGTCTTGATTCAATGATTTCATAATCTTTACTTTCGGTGAAGTAAGAATCAGAAACATAGTCGAAACGAAGATCTTGAACAATCGAATACCATTCGTCTTCATTGATGACTCCCTTGAGAATCAACTGCACACGAAGAGCATTCAAGAAAAGAACATTGAACTTGTTTCTCAAACGATGAATAAACTTTTGAAAGTTGAGTTCATCACGATCAATTTCTGAAGCCCGACCCATGTTGAACCCGGTGTCAGATTCAATTCTTGACAAAGGAACACTCAATGATCTGTAAAGTTTCTTTTCAAAGTACAAAACATCGTCCATCTCACCAAGGTTTTGTCCACCCTGAAGCGTGTCTACCTGAGTGCCTTTACCACCTTCACGACGGGGGAACCAGAAGTCCTCCATCATTGACATGTACTTTCGGTCATCTCTAACCTCACCAGTGCTTGCATCATAAACCAACTTATTACGATAGCGGTTCATAAGTTCACGAACGTACTGTTCAGCCTTTGTCTTTGGAAGAGAACCAACATCAACGTAGAAAATTCTTCTTTCAGGGGCACGTGCAAGACGGTAAATAACCGTTGCGTCCTCGACCATTCGAAGTTGGTTCAGTGGTTTGATTGCTTTGTGAAGATATGAAATGGCTCTTGCTCTAGCCGGATCCATAAGACCAGATGGATAGTAGTTGACAGCCTCCGGTGCAATCTCAAGTCCATTTACATCATCAGCCTTTTCACGGTAGACATAAACTTCTTTTACATTTTTGACAGTTTTTGCACCTGTCTTCGGATCGACTTCTTTTTCTACCTTTGCAATCTTTTTGATTTTTGCAGCATCAACCGGACGCATTTCGATAATGCCCTTTTTGACATTGTTTCGATCTACGATCATATGATAGTAGCCCTTGCCATCGACATACCATCTTCTAAAGATTTCGTATCCACGATTTTGAAAATCAAGAAGTCTCAAGACATTTCGAAATTCTTCATGGATAGACTTCTTTACTGCTGTGGGGAGATCTACAAAATCAGTAACCAAAGACACTGGATATCTTTGTTCGTCATAGACAATTGCCTCGTTGCAGATATCTTCAACTGCCTGCTCGCACTCTGGCTGATTTGCCATCTCACGATACTTTTTGATATAATCATTTTCAGTTTTTAGTGCCCCGTCAAGATCAACGTATGTTCCAAAAACACCACCAGCATCAATAGTAACAGCATCATCAACCTCTTGCGTAACAAAAGATCTCGACTTCTTTGACTGGGGTACAGTCAAGTTAGTAGATGATAGTGATTCGCCCTCTTTTTTTCTACCAAGAGAGAAGCCAAACAGTTCGACCGGCATATAAAACCCCTATTATTCTCGTTCTGGTGCAGCACCAAGTGGTACACCATTGACACCGCTCGTAAGATGATACGTGTAAGCAAGCGTCACTTCAAAGTCAGAAATTCCTTCATTCTCTGCCGACAGTTCAACTGAGGCAACAGAAGTTGGGAAACAATAATGTAATTCATAGGACTTGATTGCATTACCATTACGATCAAGTTGATCAACGTACCATGTCGGAAAGTCAACAGGGTTGGTCAGTGAAATATCTCTTTGAGCAACATTGGTAACTGCTCCGTTGAGATCGTCGAGCCACTTTTCAAAAAGTGTTCTCAGTTCCATATTTTCATCATTGAGAATGGTAACTGACCAATCATCAAATTTTCTGGAACCGGGAAGTTTGATTGTTCGACCACGGTAATTTGTTTCGATTGTATCAAGATTGGAAACAGGAAGGTTTGTTGCCGTCACAAGGAAACTAAGAGTATCGGGACTGGTGGTAGTACCGATGTTACCTCTGACTCTAAAGAGTGCATTCCGAACACCACCACCAATTGCGTTTTTGAACTTTTCAATGTTCATTTCTTTCTCCTCTTAGATATGTATACCTTATCCACCGATCTCATCAAAATTCACACCGCTTGCCGAAGCAATAAAGTTGAGTGTGATAAAGTTGATCGATCTAGTGGGTTTGACGAAGATGCTCGCAACAAACTCGTTTCTGTCAATGACAGTTGAAGTATTGTTACTCTCATCACAGATAACTCTGAAGTCAGTGATTCCTCTTCTTGCCTGCACATCACGGAGGAATGGTTCAATCAATCCTCTGAACTGGGCACGGGTAAAGGCATCATTCACTTCAAAGAGTTGGAACTTAGCAGCCGTTGCAATTGCCTTCTCAAGAATAATAAAGAGTCTTCGAACATTGATTCGATCAAAGGCAGAAGGTGAAGATTGCATGGTCTTGTCGCCGAACAGAACTGTGCCTTGACCGGGGAAAGAAACAATAGGATTGACCTGTGCTTGATACAGATCATCACGTTGTGTCTTGACCGGACTATAAGCAAGTTTGACAACATCTCTAATTTGACCACGGTTGAAACCTGCTGGTGAGAACCATGGCTCGGCAATGATGTCAGTTCGAACGGTAACACCAGCGGTGTCTGCATTCAATGGAACGAATCTAAAAGTATCGTTGTATCGATCATAGATGTACTTCCAACCACTGTCAAGAACTGCGTATGAGTTATTGATATTCAGGTTGCCAGAAGTATAATCTTTTGATCCACCATTGAAGTTTCCGTTTGTTCCCTTGCGATATGCGACTGCATTTGCAGTAGACTGAACTTGTGTAAGTGGGGCAGCACCAGTGGAATCCAAAATTGCATCTTGCGGTGGTGAGAAGAATGCAATTGCATCTTTCCGATCCGAAGCAATGTTAGCAACGCTGCTGGCGTTATTACCAGTTATTCCACCACCGACAAGAATGTTCACATCGACAGTTTCAGTGTCAGAGAACTTTTCGTATCCGTTGGTGACAAAATCACTCACAGCAGCACCACTTGTACCACCAGAGAGCAAGACGGTTACTGGTCGAGTAAGAAGACCGTAGTTGCTTCCTTGCCCAGCGTTTGCACCAAAGGCAGCACCGGCAACACCAGTATTGTCTCTTGTTGCCAAGACTCCACCCTTGCCAGTGTTGGTAACCTGATCACCGAACCAAACATAGTTTGATTGAGCGTTGATTACATCTTTGTAATAGATGGAATTTCCTGCAAAGTCTTTTGCATTCGGACTAACGGATACTCCGTCGAAGACTTCGAGAACTTCTTCTCGGTTTCCAGACCAGTATCCGGCGTGGTCAACCACTGCAACGTTGATAAGGTCGTTTGTACCACCCTTGTCAATTGTTGATTGGCTTGTCGCAGGAACAGAAGTTGTGAAACTATCTGCATACTTTGCACGAACAGCAGCACCAGTTACACCAGATTGTGATTCAACAGTGCTTCCGACTGCAATGATTGACATAAGTTCAACGGTACTACCTGCTGCGATTGAAGCAGTGGTTCCCAAGGGTCCACCGTCAAAGTCAATTGTAATTCCAAGGGTTGCTGCATCGGCTGCACCCGAAACTCCAACGATTGTTGAAGTGAACACGCCTGTGGTCGCACCAAAAACAAGATTTACTTTGACTTTTCTACCAATGGATTGATTGTCAGCAGTGATTGTACCCTTTGTACCATCACCAGTAAATTGCTTGACAATAATGTTTGCTTTGGTTGCTCCACTTGCAAGAGAAACCGCTGCCGAGGAAATTCCACCAACTCTACCAGCGGTGAATCCAGTAATTGTTCTTGCATTCAAGCCACCAGTAAGTGTAAGAAGATCACCCATGGTCGTTCCGGTATTGGTGTATTCCAAATCCACGCCATTTGTGAACCCGTCTGCGACTGGGGTAAGAGAACTAGCATAGAAAAGAGCCTCGGATGCAGATGGAGAGTTGTCAGCAGCCGCACCACTTGCGAGATTCGGATTTGCTCCGCCAGTTAGACCGTAAGTGCCAAATCTTTGAAGTTCGATATCGGTTGTGGTTCTATTGAATGCAGAAACCTTGATTGAGTTACCAAGTGTGCCATCCAAATCACCAGAGACACCACCAGCATACTTGGCAATAAAAATGTTACTTCCAAGACTTCCAGCGGCATCCTTGGTATCATAGTCATCTTGATTCTTGATCAAAACGCCTGTACCGCTATTGGCAGCATTCAATGCTCCGTTGATTACACGAACAACTTGAAGGTTGTTGCTGTACGCGAGAAAATTAGCGGCAGACCACCAACTGACGTAATTTGTGTTATTAGGATCACTAAAAGTTTCCCTAAGATTATTTTGACTTGTTATAGTGATAATCTGGTCCACTGGACCCCAACTAAACTCACCTGCAAAACCAGCCCGAGTAGTTGAAACCGCAGGGATAATGGAAGTAAGGTCAATTTCCTTGATTTGAACACCGGGGCTGACTTGAAATGCCATAGACGAATCTCCTTAGTATGCCTATTATTTAGTGATTTTGTGATTACAGTCGAGGCTCATCATCTACCACGTTCCAGACGGTTCCTTCGTTGTCGGTGAATCTTGTCTCATCTTCAGCCGCATCACTCAGGAATCCAAAAGGCATCAACTCCTCTTCCAATTTTTCGATCTTTTCTTTATAAAGTTTATCTCGAATATTTATATCGGTAAGGTCTTTGAAGTATGGTTGGGTGGAACACCATGCAAAAAGTATCATCGTGGTGACTAGATCATCATGGTGACCAACTTCTGCCTCATAAGACTGCTTTTTCGAAACAAACGACGCGAGTTCATTTATAATATGATAATCTTGAACAAGCATCTTATCATTTTCAATCAATTCTTTTAGCATCGCACAGCCAACTCGTTTCACCTTTGGACTCATTCGGATGCCACGCTGGGTATCAAAGTTACCAAAACCACCATCCATGATCTGACCCTTTCGACCACGAACCGAAGTAGTCAAAAGATTTTCATATTCCATGTCGTTATGTAAAATATCAGAAATTTCTTGCCCGATGTCATTGATTTCAATCATCATGTAAGCGTCATTATATTTTTTCGCCATCGGGTAGAGCATATTAGGTAACAAGAAAGGTGGCATTTTATTATTTCGATATTGTGCAACAACCCGATATGGTGTTTCAGTCATATCGATAATTGTTGTTGCGTGGTAGTCGATCTCCTGTCCACGTGAAACATCGACCCCCATGAAATACATGTGCCCGTCTATCGGTTCTTCATATATTTTTAGACCATCATCTCGTTCTTGTTGAGGTTTTACATAAGCCATTGACTTCAACTTAGACGCATTGATAAGTGTAAGAACAGAACCAAGAAACTCACACTCAAATTCTGCTCTAAATTGAGCCGGTGATGTATTTCGAATTGTTTCTTTTTTCCACTTTTCATCTCGACCCGGAACTTCGGACCAGTGAACCTCAATTGGTGTATACGAGTTGTTGCCCTCCTCAGCATCTTTCCAAAGTTTGTAATACATGTTCAAACCTTTGGGCGTACTAATAATCAAAACTTTGGTTGTCTGTCCTGCCGAGATCGTAGGGTAGACAGAACTGAAGAAATCATCAGCCACATTTTCGGGAACGAACGCAAATTCATCAAGGAAGATCATATTGAAAGAACCACCCCGAACGGCTGAGGAGGATGTTGAAGATGCGAGAATCTTCGAACCATTTTCTAATTCAATAGAACCTTTGTTCCATTCGATCACACCTTGCTGAAGCCATTTTGGAAGATGCTCGTATGCCAACTGAAGACGACTCAAGAGTTCTCGGGCTGTCGCCAGTTTGTTCGCAAGAATTGCAACATTTTTTGAAGAATTGAAAAGAACATAATGCAAAAGATATGAAATAACAATCGTTGACTTGCCAGACTGTCGAGGCAGTTTCGCAATCACAAAGCGATCATTGTGCATACTATTGATCATTCTCTTTTGATAGTCGTACGGCTGGAATTGAATAAGTCCCTCATCAAGCGAAACAATCTTGACAAAGTTCTCGATAAAGTACATGGGATCAGCCACACACTTTGCGTATTCTTCAATTTGTTCTTTTGTAAACTGTGTCTGAACGCCAGCAGCCTTCAGGTTCAAGTTACCAAGGTACGACTCACCGTCATGTTTTTTTGACATTATCTAATCTTCTTTACATTATTTTTGGGAAGTTGCTTTTGAATCATATCCTGAAGTTCTTTTGTCGAGCCAACGAAGAAAGCGTTGTTGGTTACCTTCTTTACTGACTCATCTTTTTCAAGATCTTTCATTTGCTTATGAACATCAAGCAGTTCCTTGTTTGCCTCAGTCGAAGTCTTCAAGAGTTGTGAAACAACTTCATATGCTCTTGGACTGTCACTTTCTGAAGCAACTTTCAAAATTCCATCAATTGCAAGTTTACTATTTTCAATTACATCTTTTAGATTTTCACGCACTTCACCATAGTCTTTTCGCTGATCCATCTTCTGTCGATCAGGATAATTTGAGGTATCAATTTCAACTTTTTTACGAAGTTGTTTTTGTTCTTTTTCAGGTTCAACTGGATCTATATTGAGTGATTCCTCAAGTGAATCAGACATCGTAAGTGCCTCCAGTAATACTTAGTCCAAGACCAAACTCAAATGTTTCCGTGGTAACAGAAGCATCAGGCGGCATGGAACTTGCACCGGACGGACCAGTGATTGAGGACACGGACAAGAACGCCGCTCCTGTAGGACCACTGATGCCACCGTTTGCATCGAAGTTTGAAAAGAATCCAGACACTTGGGTTTCTCGAATGATCTTGTTGGTCTTGATCGGAGAGAAGAGATAAGTCTGAGCAGTGAACGAAAGATTGTAAATAATATTTCTTTGCTCTGCCGTGTCTCCCTCAAACTCAACTTCAGGAGATACTCCCGTGAGTGTGATCGGTACATCAATCTTTGTATTGAAAACTGTTGTGTAGTTGATTGAAAGAGAAAATTCTGGTGTGAAGTACGGAAGAATCTGCTCAAGAATTTGAAGAGCATCATCATTTGTTCTCGCGGCAATCGAAAGATTGAATCCAATTGTGTATGGTACTTCTGCATACTGAGCCTGATTCGATAGAACAAGTCCAGTGCTGCTGTCTACGGTTGAGTTATCAAATCTTCTCGAAACAGTATTTCTTTTTCGTGTTCCATCATAGTCAATTGTTGTGATTGCGAATCCCATGCGAGGCAAAATGTTCCCGATGTGTACATCGCTTTCGTTGCCTTTGAGAATCGGATACTCTTTGAGCATTCTGTAAAACTTCTCTTTGGGTGAGTATGTGATTGGAACAAGAATTTTCTTTTGTAGAGTTCCAGCAGAATCTTTTCTCTGCACAAAGACATCATCAAACAGCGAGCCGAAAGCCACGACTGTTTTTCTAATTGTTTCATTATAGAAAGTTGCAAATTTCATAGTTCACCCTCACTGAATGGATCTGTACCTGTAAAGTCAAGGAAACTATTTGCTTCGAAGTTGAGTTCTGTATTATCCTCAAAACCATCCTTGACAAAGTATTCTGCGGTAAGACCAATTGTTTCGATACCGTAAGAGGCTCCAGAGGACTGTCCGAGCATGCTCGTTGCACCCACTGTGGTCCCGTCTAAGAGGCGAGCAGTTGCAACATCTGAAGAGGCATCCCACTCGATGATGTCCACTGTGGCGGATGTAACGGACGCTGCTGCGTCTGTGTATAGGTTGGCTCTCTCCCCATCGATAAACTCCCCACCCGTACCGCTCGTGGTGGTGATTGTGAACAATTTATCCATGGCTGCCGAGGTCACTCCGTCAATAACATCGAAACCAGAATCGAAATCTCCACCCGAATATTTGAAGGCACTGCACTTCATTTGATAGGCAAAGGTCTTTCCGAAACTAAAGAAATTATATTCCCTTTCAACAAAATCAATTTCAAACAATGCACTATTTGAAGGAAAATAAATCAAATCTCCTTCTCGTGGATACGGATAATTTTCAGTTGCAAAAGTTTCTAAAAAACGTCTTCGAGATACTGTGAGATCTAAGTTGTCTTTGATCTCCAGACCAAACTGTGTCATGACTTCACCTTCACCCTCGAAGCCATCAAAATTTTCAATATACATTTCAATTGTTTTACCATTTTCAAATTTTGGCAAACGATCTTCACCAAAAATTTCATCAACGTTCACCAACGTTCGAGGAATGTAAACCATATCGATTCCATGGATTTGAATCGCTTCGTCAACAAGATCCTGAACAAGAGTTTGCTCAGAGGACACAGTTCTTTTATTGAAGTACGGATTTACTGCCATGTTTAGCCTATGAAGATATCAGGGGGTAGTTCATATTTGTCTTGAAGATCTTGCTCAATTCTTTCCATTTCCGCGTTTGCTTCCGATAGCAACGTGTCGGCATTGAATTCGACACCGCCGGGGAGTCTGATATTTTGATATTTGATGAGATTCATCGCCCATTGCTTCTTGAACATTGCAGTGACATACTGCTTGAGAAGAATGTCATTATAAATTTCACTGTACGTGTCAGGATTGAGTGCGACATAGCATTCAATCAAAATAGAATCACCAACACTAACATTATCGCTCCAGTTCATTTTGAGATAAAGTCTGTTCGTAACACGACTAAACTCAATTTGTTTTTCCGGATCTAGCATATCCGAAAGCATTTGAATGTAACTTTGTGTTTGGGCGTACTCAGACATAGATCCACCTGAGCGAACACCATAAACATCATTCAAAGCGAGTTGATAGTTTACGCTGAACATATTTGTTCCAGCCCCACCTTGATCGAATTTGAAAACTTTAGTAACAGACACCATGCGATCACCGCCTTCAACTTGAACGGTATCTCCGGGTCCATTTCCGGCGGTGATACTGCTCGTGTTGATAAATCCATTATCAATATCGTCTTGGGTTATTGCGTATTTGAACAACGATCTTTGAACACCATCAAAGTGATATTCATTGAAAATTTGCAAAGAATCATCAAGTGCGTCTTCTAGTTGTGCGTCATCAACATTGATCTCGATTACGGGTGCCCCGAGTTTTCTTAGAGCATACTGCTTTAGTTCTTCGCGTGTCGTTGGTATTGCCATCTACTTCGCTCCTTCTTTTATATGTATTGGAACGAGGCTTCCTGCGTCTAGGTTGCTTTCCGAGTGGCTTTTTTGATTGATCAGACACGATAATATTAGAATTGAGTAGTAGTCATTTCTCGAATCGATCCAAGACCATCAAAGGTTCTAAGAGTTGTGTTCAAAGTATTGATTGAGGTTGTTCTTGCCTTGAACAAATTTCCAATCGCGTTATCAAACTCAGAGATGTCAGTTGTTGTTCCTGAAGTTGGGTATGTACCACCTGTGGCGGCGTTGAAAGTAATTCCAAGATACTGACTCGTTGCACTTGAGATACCAACTAAAGGAAGATGGTAGGATGCAAGTCGTTCTGAAGCAGAACCAAGACTGTTTGCTCTGAGCATAGAACTGATGGTTGCCAGTTCGCTCAATTCGTAGGCTCCACGGAAGAAGACTGCCGACTTGTTGTCAGCGACTCCATAAGTCACTGTATCAAACGTGCCACCGTCAAGAGAAATTCCAATTTGTTCAAACATTTGCTCTTTGAAAGAATTAGTATTTTTCAAAGCCACAATTCCTGTTGCTGCTGCGGCTGATGTGGAACCATTTGGAGTTTCGAATGTAAACGGTGCTGTCAACCCAACGAGTCCGGTTTTACCAGCGGCGTTTCCGGATATACCAAGTGCCAAAA
>Ga0181394_1000339_pt1 | contig 21315 bp, 26 predicted proteins | sample 17SPOviralmetaG_FD_130123 | JGI IMG/M metagenome (GOLD analysis project Ga0181394, IMG submission 130123) | Marine viral communities from the oligotrophic San Pedro Time Series (SPOT) site, San Pedro Channel, CA, USA - 17 SPOT_SRF_2010-11-23 | ecosystem: Environmental > Aquatic > Marine > Strait...
GCACTGCACAAATAAATGAAAGTTTTGGAATGTCTAGTTTGTCTGATACTGGTGCAGGGTTATACGTTTTAACAGTATCGTCAGCTATGAGTTCTAGTGATTACACTGTTGTTTTGCACGGTATTAGTGACGTAAGCTATCCAGCGCACGTTGGCTCTTACGATACAAGCAGAACAACAACAACATTTCCTGTAAATAGCAGTAACAGTGGAAGTGCGTGGGCAGATGTTTCTACCTTAGATGCTGTAATATTCGGAGACCTCGCATAATGGCTAGTATCCTGAAGGTAGATGAACTGCGGGGGATTGCATCGGCTGGTGACATTACAGTTACTAGCGAAGGCGGCGCGGCTACACAGTCACTTCAGCAGGGGTTGGCGAAGGCGTGGGTTCAACTAATTGGAACTGGAACTGTTTCAACTTTAGATAGTTTCAATAATTCGAGCATCAGCGATTTATCACAAGGAAGATATCAAACTAATTTTTCTAATAGCATGAATAATGATGACTACGCTGTGACTGCTTCTGACACATTTCAAACATCAGGATATTATAGCTCAACAACTTCAAGTCATAATATTTTTTGTAACGGTGCGGTTTCAACCCCAGTTGATAGCACTGTTTCAGCAACAGTACACGGAGACCTCGCATAATGGCAAGCGAACTGAGAGTCACCACCATTGCCAATAATGCAGGCACCGAGTCTGTCGATACTACCTATGTGATTAATGGTAGTGCGAAGACGTATTCTCTTTGGAATATGGGAAGTTTATCTGGCACTGGTGGCACAACGGGTATTGATACATCGCTTAACGTGTCCTCTATGGATGATGATGGTGCAGGAGATTTCGGTATCAATTTTACCAACAGTTTTTCTTCTGTAAATTATACGGCTACGTCTGCAACTAGCAGTGGTTCAAGAAGGGTTCTTACAAGAAACGGCACAGTAACAGCGTCTGCTATGGATGGTTTGACAAGAAATGACTCCAATTCAAACTCAGATGCTGCGGCTTGTTCAGTAACAATGCACGGAGACCTCGCCTAATGGCTTACATAGGTATAGATCCAAATGTAGGTGACATTACGTTCCAGAGGTTCACTGGGGACGGGTCTACTACTGTGTATACACTGGCGCAGAATGTAGCCAGCGGCGAAGCTATACTTGTGACCGTGGGCAACGTGGTTCAGGAACCGGGAGCCAGCGCTTCATACACGGCCTACGCGAACACACTGACCTTTTCTGAGGCACCAGCTAACACTGATGAGATCGTTGTACGCTTCTTTGGTCGCGCCGTTGACCAGCCCCTGTCTTATGCAATGCAGGTATATAAGTACATTGCAACAGCTAGTCAGACAGTATTTACCGGGGCGGACAACGCAGGCGCTATCTTGGCGTTTAGTGGCAACGATGTAGATGTGTATCTAAATGGTATTCATCTGGATACGGTAGACTATACACCAAGCAGCGGCACCACGATTACTTTAGCCAGCGGCGCAGCGCTCAATGATGAGATTGTCATTCGCGCATTCCGCGCATTTACTGTGACAGACACAGTGAGCAAGGCCAGCGGCGGTACGTTTGTTGGTGAGATAACCGCGCCGCAGTTTCAGACTACTAACACTACTGTTGATACGGCTGTGTTTCGTACTAATAACCAGACGGTGGATGAGAATACCACTATTGGCTCAACCAAAAATGCTTTGGCTATTGGGCCGCTAACCATTGATTCCTCGACCAGCATTACGGTTGATGGCAACTTGACGATACTGTGAGGCGCAGATGGCTTCGATATTAAATGTAGACCAAATTAACAATGCGGCAGGCACAAGTGCGCTGTCGTTTAGTAGCGCTGGAATTGTAACGCCCTCTAATCCAGTGTTATTTCATATTTACATGAACGCTAATACTGGTCTTGCCGACAACACAGGTACTGTTCTTCCATTGCAAGCGGCAGAATACGCTACTCACTCATTTCACGACACAACAAACAATCGCATCACTGTTCCAAGTGGACACAGCGGTTATTTGTTTTTGAGTTGGAACGTCAGAATTGACACTATCAATGGCGATAACAATGCCGCTTATTTGCGAAAGAACGGCAGTGTAATCGTTGAACAAAACAAATATTACACCAGTGCCGCCGCTGAAAGCATTTCATTTGCTGGGTCGAGAGTAGTGTCATACACCGCTGGTGACTACTTTGATCTCTACTGTTTTCAAGATAACCCAACTAGCTCAACGAGAAATGCAATCGCTGGTGCGGGGAACACTTTTATTAGTGGTTTCAAAATAGGATAACGATATGAGTACCCTTTATGTAGACAACATATACAGCAAGACGGGAACCGCGCAGGCGCTGACGATTGATAGCAGTGGGCGTATCTTTACACCACAAAGACCCGCTTTTTACATTAGGAAAACAGGCACCACCTACACCTATGGTACAAGTCCTATACCTTGGGATGATGTTGTTTTCGACACTGCCAATGCTTGGAACAGTTCAAGTTACCGATATGAATGTCCAGTAGCAGGGTTGTACTGGGTAAACATTTCGGTACACAACACGACAAATCAAATAACTAGCGCATTTGTCAGAAAAAGTGGGGGAAACTATCTTTTTGGTTTCAATGCAAATACAGCAGGTAACACGGAAGGAAACCTTGTCATTAGCGCCCTCATGGAATGTACCGCCAGCGATTACATAGACGCTGTAGGGGACCGTTCAACATCGGCAGGATTTTTCGGCGGTTTGTCTGCAATGCAAGTTATGTTTATGGGGTAATGTATGACCAGCATCTTAAAAGTCAGTGAGATCCAAGATCCAACAAACAGCAACACCGCGCTGACGATTGCATCAGATGGTACAGTTACGCTGCCACAGAATGACAGTGGTTGGATAACTGCAACGCTAAACTCACCGTACACACACTTTGGCAGTCCGTATGGAGATGTTCAGTACAGGAAAATCGGTGACATTGTGAACATCCAAGGTTTGGTAAATATAAACAATGCGTCTAACGGAAGCACAATCTTCACGCTTCCGTCTGGTTACAGACCCTCACTTCGACTTGTATTTGCACAAGCAAACGCAAACACCGATATCACAAGAATTGATATTCTTACAGACGGTGATGTAAATGCACAAGCCATAACGAACAGCGCAAGTTGGGTAACTCTTACTATGACATTCATGGTTGCGTAGAGGTTAATGATATGAGCAGAGCGAGAGACATAGCCGACTTAGGTGGTAGCACAGATGCTGGTGGCATTACTGGCAGGAACCTGATTATCAATGGGGCGATGCAGGTGGCACAGCGCTCGACAAGCGCTACTGGCGTAGCAGGTTACATAGCCGTTGATAGGTTTCGTTGTACTGGGAGTGCTGATGCTGTTGACCAATTATCATTAACTCACGCACAGGTTGCAGATGCGCCAGATGGTTTTGCTAATTCCTATAAAATAACTGTCTCAACGCCAGAAACAACTTTAGCCGCTGATGAGATGATACGAATAGAACAGCGCATGGAAAGTCAAAACCTACAGCATCTAAAAAAGGGTACATCAAGTGCAGAGGCAGTGACTTTATCTTTTTGGATTAAGGGTTCGGAAACTGGAACATATATCGTAAATCTGCATGACACTGATAACACCCGCACTATCGCCGCAAGTTACACAATAAACGCCGCAAATACTTGGGAGTATAAAACTATTACCTTTGCTGGCGATACAACTGGTGTGTTAGATAACGACAACGCGCAAAGCCTAAGTTTATATTGGTATCTTGGGGCTGGAACAAATTGGACTAGCGGTACACTAGGTACATCTTGGGCTGCATTTACTAAAGCAAATGTTGCTGTAGGACAAACGGACATTCTTACAACTAGCAGTGCAACTTGGCAAATCACAGGCGTCCAGCTAGAAGTCGGCGAGACAGCCACGCCGTTTGAACACCGTAGCTATGGCGAAGAACTGGCGTTGTGTCAGCGGTATTTTCAAGCGTTTAAAACAGGTCGTGTAAACACAAGTCTCGTTTCCATTGCTTCATCAACAAGTCAAGCCGTTATTAATATGCCTTTGCAAGTGGAGCCGAGAGTTTTAGCAAGCTATGATGGTGCTTTGGCATCTGGAACTTTTACAAAAACAGGAACCGTTGCTGTAAATGCGTTTCCTTCAAACGGTGACAATGTAACCAGTATTCCTTTTTGGGTATGTAACTCGACTGAAATAACTGTAGCTTTAAACACTTCAACTACGCTTGTTCAATATAATGGATATGCCACTAGAATTGGCGGAAGTGCTGGTGAAACTGTATTTACTTTGGATGTTGAGCTATGACGATTGTAAAAGTTAAAAGAATATCTTCCGAAGATGGTTCTACTGGAAGTCCTGTTAATGTAACGTATAGCAACGGGGACCTTGCTTGTTTTAATTTAGTTGAAGGACATCCTATGTACGACACAATTATGGAACAGGTAGAAGCTGGCGAACTGACCATAGCGGATGCTGACTGATGCTAGGCGCGGTTGCCATATCAGAACGAGGTATATCGGATCAGGGGGTCTTGCTCTCTGCATCTGAAACCGCGTCTGCTAACTTTATTAAATCAAATGCAGCTAATCTAACAGTAGTTGGTTCTGCTGACATTGAAGCGATAGCTACAAAGACAACTATTGGTGTTGGTATTCTTGTTGGCATCATGGAGTCATCGACTGTCTTTACACAGACCACAGTGCCTACACGGTTTGCTACAGGTGTATCAGCAAGCGTAACAAGCTTTGATCAAACGACAACACCGCTTACTGTATTTAACGGTGTGTCAGAGCAGTCGGCTAACTTTACGCAAGAGACCGAAGGTTTACGTTTTGCCACAGGTGTGTCTGAGCAGTCGGCTAACTTTACACAAACAACGTCTGAAAACATTGTGCGTGTTCTTCTGTCTAATCAAACAGCAGAGTTTACGCAAAGCTCTACTGGGAGTATAGTGCAGCTTGCCGAAGCAGATATTATAGCCACCTTTACGCAAATTGCTTCTGGTGGATTTGTTAAGCTTCTTGAATCGGAAGTGTCTGCTGTATTCATACAAACAACAGACGGAAGATTGTACTGGGATGATTGGGCGCAATCGCCTAATAACTCACCATCTGAAACGTGGGTTCAAATCGTGCCAACAGGCGGGACATGGACAGAAATCAACGCAGGTGGTACAGTAGAGACTTGGACACAAAAGGTGGTTTAAATGGCGTCTACCTACACAGATAATACAGGTATTGAAAAACCGGGACCGGGTGAACAGTCGGGTACTTGGGGTACTACAACCAATACAAACTTTGATCTTATTGATCGGAGTTTAAATGGTGTTGGTAATATTACATTAACAGGCACATCGCATACTTTATCAACTTCTGATGGTTCTTTATCAGACGGTCACTACCGTGTGCTTGTCTTGGGCGGCACACCTACTGGTACAAACACAATTAGCATTACACCTACCGACCAAGAAAAAGTGTATCTTGTATACAACAACTCTGGTCAGTCTGTTGTATTTACACAAGGTTCTGGTGGCAACGCGACTATTACAAATGGCGCGACTGCTTGGATTTACGCTGATGGTGGCGGCGCGACTGCTAAAGTACGCGCTGTTCCTTCAGATGTTGTAGACGACACCAGCCCACAGCTTGGCGGTAACTTGGATGTAAACGGTAACTCAATCGTGTCTGCTAGCGACGGGGATATTGCCATTACACCAGACGGCACAGGCGATGTGATTATTGACGGGATTAAGCACCCACAAGCTGATGGTAACGCAGGTGAGTTCCTAAAGACAGATGGCTCTGGTCAATTAAGTTTTGCTGATGTAGCAGCGTCTGCTTTTAATTCCGGCATGTTAGCTCCCTATGCTGGCGCTACAGCGCCTACGGGTTGGCTGCTTTGTCATGGTCAGGCAATAAGTCGTACAACATATGCCGATTTATATGCTGTCGTTGGAACAACATACGGCGCTGGAGACGGGGCAACTACATTCAATGTTCCAGATCTTCGTGGTCGTGTTATCGCCGGTAAAGACGATATGGGCGGCTCATCTGCTAACCGTCTTACATCTGCTTTGAATGGTGATAATCTTGGCGCAGCAGGTGGTGCAGAAAGCCACACGTTATCAACTTCACAAATACCGGCGCACAGACACTTTGTTGCGGCTAACGTAGCGCTAGGAAGTGCCTCATCCAGTGTTGCGGCGGTTACTTCTACAACTCAGGTCGCAAGGCAGTATCAGTCTCCTTATGGTGCCGGGGGAGAGATATTTAGTATGTCAATGGTTCGGACGGGCACAGACGCTTCAGTTGGTCGCTCTAGCTCTGTGGGTAGCGGTAATTCACACAACAACACCCAGCCTACATTTATTCTGACCTATATTATTAAAACATAGGTGGTTATATGCCGCTAACAAAACTACAGTTTCGCCCCGGCATCAACCGAGACATTACTTCGTACTCCAATGAAGGCGGTTGGCGTGATGGTGACAAAATAAGATTCCGCCTTGGCTATCCTGAAAAGATTGGTGGCTGGCAAAAGTTTTCAGAAGCTACTTACTTAGGGTCGGCTCGTGCGCTTCATAACTGGATCGCGTTAGACGGTTCTAACTTTCTAGGTGTTGGCACACACCTTAAATACTATGTTGAAGAAGGCACGTCTTTTAACGACATCACACCTATCCGCCAAACAACAGCCGCAGGTGATTTAACTTTTGCAGCTACGACGGGTAGCGCAACAATAACTGTGACAGACACAAGCCACGGATGCCAGCAGTTTGACTTTGTGACCATATCTGGAGCAGTTAGTTTAGGCGGGGACATCACGGCGGCAATTCTAAACTCCGAGCATCAAATTACTCGCGTTATTGACGCAGATGATTACGAGATAACTGTGTCAACTCCTGCTTTGGGGACAGACACAGGCAATGGCGGTTCCTCTGCTGTTGGCGCGTACCAAATTAATGTAGGCTTGAACAACACAGTTGGCGGAACAGGTTGGGGCGCAGGTACTTATGGACGTGGCGGTTGGGGCGCTGCGGCTCCCGGTGGTTTGACCACAACAAACAAAATTCGTTTGTGGTCGCATGACAATTTTGGTGAAGATCTTCTTATCAACCCACGCGACTCGTTTATTTATTACTGGGACAAGTCAAGTGGCGTTAGTTCAAGAGCCGTGGAACTGTCCACATTGTCCGGCACAAAAACATCTGTTCCTACCGCATGCAAGCAGGTAATGGTATCAGACCGAGATCGTCACGTTTTGGCATTTGGTTGTGATGGCATCAACTCAAGTTCATCAGCAACGCAGGGTGATGGCGTACAAGATCCGCTGCTTATTCGGTTCTCGGATCAAGAAGACCCACTGATTTGGTATCCATCCGCAACCAACACTGCGGGTGACTTGCGCCTCGGTTCTGGATCTACGTTTGTACGAGCCATTGAAACAAAACGTGAGATTCTGGTATGGACAGACACAGCGCTGACTTCACTACGGTTCATTGGACCGCCCTTTACATTTGGCCTGCAACAGCTTGCTAATAACATCACGATCATTGGCCCAAATGCTGCTGTGGCTACAGAAGACTTTGTATTCTGGATGGGGCTAGATAACTTCTACGTCTATGCGGGTCAGACAGCACAGCTACCTTGTACTGTAAAAGACAAAGTGTTTGGCGACATTAACTTGGCTGAATTTGATAAAGTGTACGGCGCTGTTAACAGTGAGTTTGGTGAGGTGTTTTGGCTATACCCATCTGCCGATTCAACTGAAAATAACAGATATGTGATATATAATTACATCGACAAAATTTGGTATTTTGGAACCATTGAAAGAACGGCTTGGCTGGATCGTGGAACACGAGACTTTCCTATCGCTGCGTATGATGGCCTGCTATACAACCATGAGTTTGGCTATGATGACGATGGCGAAGCAATGGAATCTTTTATTGAATCAGCCGCTATAGACATAGGAGATGGCGATCACTTCGTGTACATAAGAAGAGTAATACCTGATCTTACATTTACTGGCTCAACTAATATTAGTTCGCCGCAAGCTACGTTTACTGTCAAAGCCCGCAACTTCCCGGGTGAAGACTTTGGCAATACGGCATCGGGCACAACGTCAAGAACAGCTATTAGTCCTGTTGAAGAGTTTACAAACCAACTAGACCTTCGTGTTCGTGGTCGTTCTTTTGCGCTTCGCGTGGAGTCTGACGCATTAGAGTCAAAGTGGAAGCTAGGCAGCCCCCGTGTGGATATAAGACAAGATGGTAGGCGTTAATGTCTAGCACTCAGATTGCACCACCAAGGCTCCCAGAAGCCCCAGCAGAGTATTCGCAGCAACATATGCAAGACCTATTACGGGCATTGGAAGCCTTTATAGAGCAGGAGCGTAATCCGGGCGAATTGCGTGGATCAAGGATTACTTTAACGGATTTGCCTACTTCAACTACTGGGCTAGAAGTTGGTGCATTGTATAATGACTCTGGCACTGTGAAGATAGTGACATAATTGGAAAAACCTGTATAATTGTTCGTGTTTAACTAAGGATTAGCATAATGGGACTTTTTGACGATCTAGTAAAAACAGCTTTACCCATAGCGGCTGGAGCTTTTTTAGGGCCTGCGGCGAGTCCGTTATTTGCTGGTGCTACAGGATTTATGGCAAACCCCGCTGTGCAAAGCGCTTTATTGTCTGGTGGCATTGGCCTTCTTTCTGGTCAAAAGCCGAAAGATGCACTGAAATCAGCGCTCCTTGGTGGCATTGGTGGTTACGCTGGTCAAAAGTTCTCGGCCGCTGGAGCGCCTGCTACAACTGGCGGAAGTCCATATACCTCTTACAGTCAATTAAGCGGTAATCCTAGCGCTGGTTCAAAACCGTTTACGCCTCCAGCACCTCCTCCGTCAGTCAAGGGCATAGAGCCAAAAACAATGTCGGCAGAATTGCTAAAAGGCATTGGAATGTCTGGCGACCCCGGGCAAGAAAATTTATTGTTTAAGATATTGAATACACAAGCTGGTGAAGGCTTGCTTGCTGGTCTTGGTGCATATGGATTAGATAAGTTGATGGGTGATGACGAAGAGGACGATAGAGGGTCTTTTGAGCGCCGTCCATACGGTGCTGGTGGCCCGGGTGGCAAGCTTGGCGGCATAACTTATGCTGAGTATGGCGGAGCCATGGGATTCCCTCCTCGTGATGGCGGCATTGACCCTAATGAGGGGTCTGGCAGATCAGATGATGTTCCAGCTATGCTGACCGCTGGAGAGTTTGTAATGACACGAGACGCCGTAAAGGGAGCGGGCAACGGCAATTTGCGTCAAGGCATAAACAATATGTACAATATGATGAGTCAGTTTGAGAGGATGGCGTAATGGCTACGCAAACGGTAGAAAACGTACAACGACTCGCACCATATCTTGAGGGTCTGGAAAAGCGTCTACTTGGCACTGCTTTTGGTGAATTTAGTGGCGCAACACAGACAAGCCCCGGGCTGCTTGATAAACCACTTGGTTTACCACAGTATCAGGTAGCTGGCCTTGACCCGCTTCAGCAACAAGCACTCGGCGCGGCACCACAAATGTTTGGCTCATACCTGCCATTTACTATGGGCGCGGGTATGCAAGGACTTGCAGGCGCAAGTGCCTTACAGCAAGGCGTTGGAATGCTTGACCCAAGTCAAGGCATATCAGCATTTATGAACCCCTATCAATCAGCAGTAATTGACGAAATTAATCGTCAAGCGGCTACAGGGCAACAAAAACTAGGAGGTCAAGCTGTTAGAGCGGGTGCATTCGGTGGATCTCGCTTTGGTGTGCAATCAGCAGAGCAGGAAGGCCGCAGACTCGCCGCAGTTGGTGAGGCGCAACGCAAAGGCTTCCAAGATGCCGTTACGTCATCACAAAGGGCTGGTCAGTTGCTTGGCGGTCTTGGTCAGGCATATGGGCAACTAGCAGGCACCACAGCCGATATTGGGCGCGTACAGTCAGAGCTTGGTCGTGCCGATCTTGGCATGCTTACACAGCTTGGTGATATTGGTCGTACATATCAGCAACAGCTTCTGGAAGCAGAGCGTCAAAACCAGTTGCAAGCTGTACAAGAACCGTTTACTCGTTTAGAGATTGGTCAGTCGCTGCTAAAAGGATTGCCAAGCGGAGGCTTATCTAGCACATTCAAGTCTGCTACAACACCAGATGCGAACCCATTCTTGTCTGGCATTGGTGCATACACAGCTTTGCAGGGCATTAACCCAACTGGAAGCGCATAGGGGTAACTTATGGCTCAACGTCCCGTACTACCATTAGGATCTGGCCTTGGTCAGATTAGAGCGCCATCACTGCAAGGTGATGCGAATGAAGCGGCTTTTATGAACCAAACAGGTGCGCTTCAAAAGCTTTTGGGGATGTACCCTACACAGGCAGAGGCAATTGCTGCTAGGGAAAGGGCGCAAGAAGGCATCGTTAGCATGTTGAATCAAGTTGGTGGTGGGGCAACACAAAACGGTCAAGACCGTGGAGTTTATGGTCAAAGTCCAGAGCGCACTAGGGAGGCAGCGATAAATCGTCTTGAAAATATCTTCAGAGGCGGAGGTTTTTTAAGACCCGAAAATCAAAAAGGAAAATCTGCTATTGCTGATTTGATTAGTAATGATCCAAGCATTTCTGAAATAGACATTTTTAGCCCAGATGCAGCGGCAGGTATAGCTGGACAAAGAATGCCTTTGACTGGTGGAGGGGATCAGCCGGGAGACGCCACGTTTGGTGGACGCATACCTGAAGATGTAGATACTGGTGATGATGGTGATGTGACAATAGAAATGAGTCCGACCATTGATGATGACGTTGACGTAATAACAAGCGCAGACACAAGTACAGACACAGGTACAGGTGTTAAAAGCGGAACTGGGGTCAGTCCATCTGCCGCTGGAGAAACAACCACTGGGACAGCGAAGAGTGAAACGCAAGACGGTTCTACAGGTGCAGCAAAAACTAACGCATACGAACAATTGTTAGCATCTTCTTTACAGTCTTATAACGATGCCATAGGCCGCGCACCATCTGGTGCGAAGTCAATGGATGAGTACAAAAAAGAATTTTCTGAAGCTACTGGTATAGATATTTCTGGAGATCCTGACAATAAAGCCGCTCTAACAGCATTTGGCCTTGCGCTTATGCAGAATAAAGCAGGTAAAGGATTTAATGTAGGAAACATCTTGAGTGAAGTTGGTGCTGCTGGAGAAAAAGCGTTGCCACTCATGGAGGCCGCTAGAAAAGAAGCCAGAGCGGGTCAGCTTGCTGCTGGTCAATATGCCCTTTCAGAAGCTAAAACTGCCAATGCTGCAAGACAACAATTCTTGGTTGATCAATCGAATTACCTTACTAAGCGGCGTGATACAATTCTTGACGCTGCCACAGTCAGAATGGAATCTATTGAAGATAGAGAAGATAAGCAGAGCGCGGCCATAGAGTTAGAAGCAATTAAATCTGGGTTTGATAGACAAATAAAATTATCTGAATTAGATTTGGAGGGGGCAAAAAAAGCTGCCGAAAACAAAGTTAAAACCACAGATACAACAAAAATTACAGATCCTGCGTTGCAAGGTCTTGAAATAGTTATGGGTAATAGAGTCTCTGACGGCAGAGCTGTATTTAAGTTTCCTGCACAAAACGCTGCTTCATTTGGCACGGCTTTGGCTGATGTGCAAGAGGGTATAAGTGGTTTGGATGAAATTTCAAACAATATAAGAAAAGCGCAGCAAACTCCGGGCGGCACAACAACTCAAAAAGCTCTTGAATTTGGTCAAGGGATTGCGGCTTCATTTGGATTTAATTTAAACGAGGAGCCGCAGTTTGACAAAGATGGCAACTTTACAGGAATGGCGGCAAAGCCAAAGCCTCTTACTGATGCGACTGTTATTCGTGACAGAATTATATCGCAGTTTAAACGCTTCTTGACTCAAGAGACTGGCAACGGGATTTCTAATGTTGACATTAAAAACATTGAAAGATTACTTGGGAACGTGGATTTTCTCGGTGATCCAAACACAGCCTTAAAAAGAGTTGAAGAAGCAAAAAAGATATTCTTAGGGAAAAAAGATAAGTTGGTTACTTATCTTGACGGGTTCAGCGATAAAACAAGATACATAAACGATCAAGAATATTTAGATACTCGTGAATCAATAGATCAAGCCATAGCACAATCATATAGCTTGGACTTTGGTGGCTTTCAAAAAATTACAGATGAAGATACAGGCTTAGAAGTCTACAAGATTGGCGGTTAAAATGGGCAAAAGAATACAAGTCGATTTACCCAATGAAAGCTTTTTTGTAGAAATAGCAGGTGACGAGCCTACTGTAAGAGAGCAAATGCGTATTGCTGAAATAATCTCAGCCAAACGTAATCAAGCTGATATGAGTCAGGTTCAAGCTCAAGCTAAAGCAGATTATGAAAACAGACAATTGTTCGACACTAAGTCAGGCATTCAAAACGCAACACTTCGTTCTGCGCTATCTGTCGCTGAAACAAATGAAGAAGAAGAAGCTGTATTAAAAGAAAGATATGGTTTTGGAGAAGGCGATTTTGTTCGTGACAAGCGTGGCAGGCTTGCAATCACACAGTCTGGCGGTGAAAAAATTGGCCTTAATCTAACTAAAGACACACTTGTAGACGAAGAAGGTTTTTCTCGTTACGACTTTGCTGACCTTGCAGGCATAGCTCCAGAGCTTGTGGGCGGTATTGGAGGTGCCATAGCTGGAATACCGCTTGGCCCTGCTGGTATTATTGGCGGCTCTGTTCTTGGAGCTATGGGCGGCGCTGGCGCTGAAGAAGCTGGCGAAGCGTTGCTTGGTGTATCTAAACAAACAGGATCAGAGATAGCTAAAGATATAGCCATAGAAGGCGGTATTACATTAGCTGGCGAACTTACGTTTGGTTTAGCGGGCGCACTGTTCCGTGCGGGCCGCAAAGGTTTGAGCGTAAAAGAATTGCCAAAAGAAGAGCTTGAAGCCGCAGGTGAAGCTTTGACTTACCAAATTACCGATCCGGCAACTGGTCAGTTGGTTGATGTGCCAATTACACCAGAGCTTGCCGCCATAGGTGCGCCAAACCTTATTGCGCGTCAGTCCAAGATTATGGAACGTGTTATCGGTTCTTCTGACAGGCTGAAGAACAACTACGACAACATGCAAAAAATTCTGAATAACTTCCGCCAAAGAGCAAATGCCGTAGAAGCCGCCACAGCAGAAGAGGTGGGGGAAGCCACTCTTGATGCAGCGTTCAGAACTAACAGGCGCTTAGTTGCCGAAGAAGAGGCCGCTCGTAGGGCTGTTGTACAAACCTTGTCTGGCGCAACAGATCAGTTTATGAGTGCTGCGCTTAAAGGCGCTGACGTTGATGAAACAGCGTTTAAAATATTGGCAGATGCAAGTAAAGCATTTGACAGTATGGCGACTGATAAATTTGTTAAGATAGAAAATCTTGTGGGTAAATCTATCGGCACAAAAGAATTTATTGATACACAGCCTTTAAAAGAATTGGGCAAAAGATTAGAACGGGAATACGGACCTTCAATCGCTGCTGGTAGAGGAACGTCAGAAGCGAAGCGTGAAAGTGTATCGGCTGATATAGATGCCATTATCAGTGGTTTAAAGGGTCTGGGCGCAATGAATCGCGCCCCTAAGAAAACTGGTTTCTTGCAGTTGTACAATCTACGCAAAACCCTTAATGACGGCAAAATGGCAACAGGCTCTAATACAGGCAGGACAGAGCTAAAAAGAGTTATTGCACAAATAGATGAAATGCTTGATCCAAAAACTCTTGACGCTTTAGCTGTTAAAGGCGGTTTAGGTGAAGAAGGCACACGCGCTATTACAGAGGCGGCGTCTAGCTTGAAAGAAGCTCGTGGGTTCTTCCAAAGAGGACAAACAGCTATAGATGATTTGCAAGATGCCATAGGCATTAAGGATTTAGCAGAGGCTGCCAGATCTGGGACAATTCCGGCAAAGCTTGACTTCCTTACGACATTGGTAAGAAACGGAAAGCCGCAATCATTAGTTAGGTCATTAGATGTTGTTAAAAAGTTTTCAGGAGCTGAACAAGCCGAACAATTGCGCGGTTTAGTTGCGACTCGTTGGTTAGAGAATGCGTTGGAAAAGACAATACCTGACGGAATTGATGCTGCGGCATTTTCTGGTAAGAACTTTGCTAAATCAATTAAAGATCTTGGCAAGACAGCCGACACATTGTTTGGTGATCAGGCTGGTCAAGTTCGCGCTTTAGCTCGGCAAATAGAAAAGTCATCTTCATCTAATATGACAGAAGAAGCTATTTTGCAGGCTGTTAAAGAGGGCGGTACAGAGGGAGCTAACGTAGCGGGTCTTCTTCGTAATGTTCTTAACTCTCAAAACAACTTGAATAGCTTTACAACGACCAGAGCATTGCGTGACTTGGCGGAGACTGGCACAAGAAGAATGTCGCCAGAAAAAGCTGCTGAGTATGTTGCGGCTCCGAATGTTGACGCAAACAGAATTAACACAGTAATCAACAGCTTCAGAGCTGAAGGCAATACAGAGGCACTAGATAAAATACGTTCATTTTACATGAACAATGTTCTGCGTGACTTCGGTGGAGACACATTTGTTGACGGCAAAGCAATTAAAGACTTTGCCAAAAACTTTAATGACGCTGCAAAGGGCGGTAAGTTTCGCGCTATTTTCGGCGACGAAATGGGTAAGGACATGGAAAAGTTTGGCCGTGTTCTGTCAATTAATGCAAAAACAGCACAAGGTGGTGATCTTGTTGCTGCCAACATTGCAGCAAGTCCCTTAAACAACCTCGGCAAGATTGCTAAGTACGGTTTGTTTACTAGGTTCCTGACATCAGCGCCGTATTACAAGCAAGTGCTAAACCAGTACAACGCTTTATCCGGCTCTCTTACTCCAAACAAAAAAGCCGAACTGTTAGGCAACATCATATCTCAGCTTATGACGCAAGCTCCGGGGCAGTTAGGCCAAGAAGCTTACAACGAAACAAAAAGACAAGTGTCTGCGTTAATGGAAAGCAGCGGAGTATCCGAACAATTGTCCGATATTCAGTCACGCATGCAGCCGCCAGTATCATCATCAGGCATTGGTCAGGTAAATGTTACGGCTCCATTAGCGCAAACAACACAACCAACTGGTCAACAGCCAAGCATTAGGCAGCAGGCCGCAGCAAACCCTGCGGTAGCGCAAGCTCTTGGCATACAAGGACCAACAGCAGGACTGTTAGGACAATCATGAACATAGATCAACTTCGGGAAGAACTTGCAGACGATGAAGGATGCAAGTACGAAATATATTTAGATCATCTAGGTTTGCCTACGTTTGGTGTGGGAGCATTGGTCAAGGAGCAAGACCCAGAGTATGGTCAGCCAGTAGGCACACCTGTATCAGAGGAGCGTGTACGTCAGCGCTTTAAGCTAGACATAGCAGTGACAATTGAAGACTGCCGCCGCCTGTGCGGCAACGTCAATGTTGACTTTGATGAGCTAGACGAAAAATATCCAGACGCTGCCTTGTGCTTGTGTAATATGGCGTTTAACTTAGGCTATCCAAGATTAAGCAAGTTCAAGCGTATGTGGGCAAATGTAACGAAGGCTATGGACGACCCTAAAGCGTGGCTAGATGTGGCTACAGAGGCCGAGGACAGCCGCTGGTTCGATCAAGTTCCTAACAGAGCCAAAAGACTTACAGCACGATTCAGAGCGCTTGCGGAGGCGTAATAAATAAAAGCAAGGGCAAGCTATGAATATATATTGGGCAGCGATGCCAAATGAAATTGTATCACCGTTAAAATTTGATAATCCCTCTCCTGCTATAAAACATTTCCCAAAGCCGTCTGGTTCAAACGTGAACAAATGTCCGGCTATGATTGACTATCATAAAAACACATACGCTTTGACGTTCCCGATGGCCTACAACCTTACAATAGCGCAGGATGGCGAGGTTCACACAGGAGATTATACCCGAGAAATTTTAGAGCATCTTTTAACTATAAGAGATCAAGCAGACAAGCTGTATTCGTTAAACTTCAACAGTCTATTTATTGCAGAGCAACCTTGCGAGATTGAAGTCTTTACACCAACAACAGTTAAGAACAGTTTTGTAAAGAACACGTTTCTGGTTCCCGGAACCTATGATATAGGTGAATGGATTAGACCCCTAGAGTGCGCTTTCTTCGTAGACAAAGAAGGGGCGCAGCTAACAATAAATCAAGGGGATGTCTGGGCATATATTCGCTTCAAGACAAACGAGCCAGTGAACCTTCGGCGCTTTTTCTTTACACCAGAGATGCACCCATTATTAAGTGATATTGCCCGTTCTGTCTGGCCTGCCACAAAAAATGTTCGCAAGCTAGAGGTGTTTTATCACATGCTTCGTCGATCTGGTTACAAGAAAAATTTTATGCGGTTGGTAAAAAATAATTTATCTTGTGCCTGACTATAAGGCATTATGGGGGGTAAGTAGAAAAGATCAGAAACAGCTTCTCGGCTGTTGATAACGGCACTATTGGAGAGTACACATGTGCGCTCCGTTTGTTGAAGTTAGGCGTGTCATGTCGTGTTGTTAACATGGGCGCGACAGACTTACTCGCGGAATTTGATGGAAAAATTTACCGCATACAGGTGAAGGCTAGTCAGTTAAAAGCTCACAAAAGAAGTTATGGCTATCAGTTTATGGTAGCAAAAGGTGGCAATAAAGAACCCTTTACACCATACGATTGCGACATCATAGCTTGTGTTACAATTGACACAGAATATGTATGGTTTTTCCCTATACAAAAACTATGCGATCAAGTGTCAAAGCGCATAATGCCAGAGAAGTTCAATGAGCATACAACTGAGCGTACATGGAAAGATGCTATAGCCTACCTTGAGACTTTGTAGCACCCATTATCACCAAGCCACATGATTCACATTTTGGCGAATCCATCGTGTAATCAACAAAGCATTTACACTTAGGACACTTATCCTCATCAATAGCTTTCTGTATTGGGCCTTTTTCTTTTCCTTGTTTGGACAATGCTAAAATCATGCGGCTGAACCGATTCCTGCTTTTACATCATCAGTATAATTTTCTTTGTAGTGATCTGCAACAAGCTTGGCAATTTGCTGCCCAATTTTTCTGTGTTCGTTGGTGCTGATCTTTACAAGCTTGTTGTAAGTGCTAATATCAACTGCAACGGATTTGAATTCTTTCATTAGATTTACTCCCACTAAATAACAAGAATGGGCATATTCTAACATGTTTAAAGGCTATCGCAAGTATAATAAGTATGGCGCTCAGAAAACTAAATTTATGGGCTATACATTTGATTCTAAATGGGAGGCTGAACGATGGGGGCAGCTTACCGCTATGGAGAAGGCTAAGTCCATAAGAGACTTAGAGAGACAGATCAAATATGACATCATCGTTAATGGTCAAAAAATATGTCGATACATTGCTGACTTCAGGTACAGGCAAGTTGAGGAAGATGGGTCTGAGACAGAAATAGTTGAGGACGCTAAAGGTGTTGAAACTGCTGATTTTAAATTAAAAAAGAAACTGATGTTAGCGGTTCACGGAATTGAGATAAAATTATCTAAAAAAATTCGTTGACATTCCTTTTGAGGTTTCCTATTTATCAATTGTGGAAGCAATACAGAAGGAGGGCGCAATGCTTAATGCACCTACCACATTTATCCCTAACGACTTGACGCCAGTCTATGAGCGGCGCAAGGACGTTATGCAGCAGATTGCTGATCTTCAGAACGAACTAAAGGTCATCAATAATTCTCTTATCCAGCAATTTGAGGATCAGGCCGAACAAGTGCTTGCCAGCAAAGGCAAGGACTTTGGGCAAGTCACGATCAAGTCTGAAGGCTTTAAGATCTCTATTGACTCGCGCAAGCGTGTTGACTGGGATCAGGAAAAGCTTATGGGCGTTCTTGATAATATGGATAACGAGAATGCGAAGCACTATGCGACAGTAAAGGTATCTGTTGCAGAAGCTAAGTTTCAACAAGCCCCACCAGATATTAGAGCAAAACTATCCGAGTGCCGCACTGTGTATCTGCAAGGCAAATCAGTAAACATTGAGGTTGATGATGCTTAACATTATTACAGCAGAAGAAAGGCTTGCCGAAAAACGCGGTCACAAGATTGTGATCGCGGGTAAGTCTGGTGTGGGCAAGACCAGTCTTGTCCGCACCTTAAACACCGACACAACTCTGTTCATGGACTTGGAGGCTGGTGACGCAGCCATCGAAGGCGTGAGAGTTGATGTCATCCGTCCGCGCACATGGCAAGAGTGCCGTGACTTCGCTTGTTTCTTGGGTGGGGGCAATCCTGCACTAAACGATGACGCACCATACTCTATGGCGCACTATCAATATGTGTGTGAGGTGTATGGCGACCCAGAACAGTCTTTGGCAAAATACGATACGGTCTTTGTTGACAGTATTACTGTTGCTGGACGCCTTTGCTTTAGTCATTGCCAGAACCAACCAGAAAACAGATCTGAGCGTAGTGGCAAGCTTGACACTCGTGCCGTGTATGGAATGCAGGGTCGTGAGATGATGGCGTGGCTGACGCACCTACAACACATTCGCAACAAGAATGTGATTTTTGTCGGCATCTTGGATGAGATCACTGACGATTATGGCAGAGCCGAATACAAGCTGCAAATGGAAGGCAGTAAGACAAGCCGTGAACTGCCGGGTATTGTTGATGAAGTGATCACAATGACAACAATGACAAGCGAAGAAGGACAACAGTTCCGCGCCTTCGTTTGCCAGACTCTAAACAAATGGAATTATCCAGCCAAGGATCGTAGTGGTCGGTTGGATATGATCGAAGAGCCGCATCTCGGAAAACTTTTGGAAAAAATGTCCGCAGGTACGGCGCAAGCTGACAGACCAATGGCGTTTGTCAATCCTAGTGAAGTGGTTATTGCAGAAGGAGAAGAAACAAATGCTTAACCTAAATAACGTAGCACCAGCAGAATACGATAACACTCCGCTGGAACTGATCCCAGATGGCACGGTTGTTCGTGGCATTGTTAAACTTACTGGTGGTGATGTTGAGCTGCCTGAGTTTGGCGCAGGGCAGTATTTTAAATCATCACAATCAACAAGTGCTAAATGGTTGCCAATTGAAATGACTATCGTTGGTGGTCCGTTTGACAAGCGTAAGGTATGGCACAATGTTTTTGTTGATGGTGACAAGCTGTCGGAGCGTGGCATTCCTGTAGCAAAAGAGATTGGTCTTCGCATGCTGAAAAGCATGGTCGATAGTGCGTTTAACCTATCGTCCAAAGACGAATCTCCGCAAGCACAACAGGCGCGTAGCTTGAATGGGGTTAGTGATCTCAATGGCATGAGCGTATGTTTTTCCATTGGCGTGGAGAAAGGCACTAATGGATATGCTGACAAGAACAAAATTAAGTATGTTCTTACAGCAGACTCTAAGGGCTTTATTGGTGGTCAAACCATGGCAGCGCCAGCCGCTGCACCTATGGCACAAGCGCCAGTTACCGCCGCGCCGCAACAGCCAACCGTACACGAAGCTTCGGCTAGTGTTACGCCGGCTTGGGCAAGATAGGAGGCCACAATGTTGGGAAGCATTTTTAAAGCAATCTTTGGGGTAACAGAACAGCCTGTTCAAAAAACTAAACGGCGTACTGTTAAGAGGCCTAAACATCCACGTTACTGCGATCCGTTGCGCGTTATCATGGAAAGTGGCAGACCCTACACATTGGGTCAGCTTCAGAAGCGTTTGGGAAAGACCAAGGGTACTGTGCATCATGAGATGTGCGAGTTGCGTAAAGGCGGCTTCACTATCACAAAGCAATACGACAAAAAACTTTCTGTGTATAAGTATCGGATGAACGGATGATCTTACGCGGATACCAAGAGGCGGCTATCAATGCCGCCTCTGACGCTTTAGACAAGCATGGCAACACACTTGTCGTGGCTCCTACAGGAGCTGGCAAGACTATTATGCTGTCTGCTCTTGTTGGCAAGCGTTATAAAAAAAATAAAAACATTTTAATCTTACAGCACCGTGATGAGTTGGTTTCACAAAACTCCACAAAGTTTCATCGAGTCAACGAAAAGCTGACTAGCAGTGTGTATAATTCTACACAAAAAGACTGGTCAGGCGACGCTGTATTCGCAATGGTTCAGACACTATCCAGAGAGAAAAATCTGGCTACTATGCCGCGCATTGACATAATTGTTGTTGATGAAGCGCATCACACCATTGCCGAAACATATCAACGCATCATTAATGCCGCAAAGAAGGCCAATGAGGGGGTGCAGATCGTTGGCTTTACGGCTACCCCTAACCGTGGTGATAAGAAGGGCTTGCGCGGCATTTTTAGCAATTGCAGCCATCAGATCGAAATCTCCACGCTGATCAATGAAGGGTTTCTTGTACGGCCTAAAACATATGTGATTGATGTGGGTGTGCAGGATGAGTTGCGGAATGTTCGCAAGACTGTTGCCGACTTTGATATGGAAGCTGTTGAGCGAATTATGAACCGCCGCGCTATCAATCAAAAAGTGGTTGATGAATGGCTGGATAAGGCTGGTGATAGAAAGACTATTGTATTCTGTTCCACGATTGTACATGCAAAAGATGTATGCGAGGCGTTTGTTGATGCTGGCGTGAACGCCGCTGTTGTTACAGGCGATACACCAAGTGATGAGCGTCAGAATATTTTACACGATCTGGCACATGGTGACATGCAGGTTGTCGTGAATGTTGCCGTTCTTACCGAAGGGTTTGACGCACCGCCTGTGTCATGCGTCATTTTGACGCGGCCTTGTTCGTATAAGGCCACAATGGTGCAAATGATTGGTCGCGGTCTACGCACGATTGATCAAGAAGAATTTCCCGGTGTTGTTAAGTCTGACTGCATCGTTATGGATTTTGGCACATCAGTGCTTACGCATGGGTCGCTTGATGATCTTGTTAATTTAGATGGCGCGACTGGCACCAGAGCAGGTGAGGCACCAGAAAAGGTATGCCCAGAATGTGATTCAGTTGTGCCATTAGGCGTTCGCGAATGTCCTATCTGTGGGCATGAGTTTGAAGGACAAAACGCCGATCCGTTAGAGCATTTTGAGTTAACTGAAATTGATTTGATGGAGCGCTCACCGTTCCGTTGGATTGATTTATTTGGCACAGGAACATGTTGGGCCGCAACAGGGTTTAATGGATTTACACTTGTAGCACAAACAGGCCACGTTTCTGCCGCAATCGTAAAA
>Ga0181394_1000341_pt1 | contig 21292 bp, 13 predicted proteins | sample 17SPOviralmetaG_FD_130123 | JGI IMG/M metagenome (GOLD analysis project Ga0181394, IMG submission 130123) | Marine viral communities from the oligotrophic San Pedro Time Series (SPOT) site, San Pedro Channel, CA, USA - 17 SPOT_SRF_2010-11-23 | ecosystem: Environmental > Aquatic > Marine > Strait...
GATAGATCAAGGCATATTAAAGAGATTATGAAGCAACAAGAAATATTTGATAAATTCAAAACGTTAGACAATTCTGGCAGATGGTCTTTCTGTGGTGAGATTGCAAAAGTATACAAAGATTATAAAACAGCAATAGAATACATAGAGAAAGACAAACAACAAAAAGAAACAAAAAAAGGTTTAGACTTTGCTCCTGATCTACTGGACGATAAGGACGCCTTACGCACGCACGTGTTGCATCATCTGTTCCAAGAGTCAGAGAAAGGCAACGCACAAGCATCTGACAAACTTGCAAAGATTGCCGGACTTAGTGAATCATCTCAGGATATTACAATTGAAATTATTTCTTTTAAAGATTTGAGTCGGGAAAGGCCTGGACAAATAAATAATAAGCAAATAAAAACAGATGAAACAACAAAGGGGGGTTCAAAAAAAAGTGACATCGGGAAGTAGTTTTTTGTAATTGTTGTAATTATGACCTCAACCAAACTTTTAAAAATTTGACTTAGGGAAGATGTATGGATATGGACGAGATATTAAAGATACGCATGAAAGATTTATCTTATGTTGAGTGTGTGGATTGTGGGAATTATTTTTTTGTGCAAGAGTTGCCGATGAGTGTAAATGATCCTACGTATTGTGCATATTGCGGGATAGAGTTTAAAGGGATGATAGATGAAGACATTGATTTGTTATAGATGTTGTTGTGTTGACTGTTATGAGAACCCTGTTGAAACGGTGGTTACGCCTGAGGGATATTTTATAGAGAATGTATGTTTGGAGTGTTTGAATAGTGAAGGTGAGACTTCCGACAATTACACCACGTGATTATCAGTTGCCTTTCTTTGAGGCGTTTGATAATGATAAGCAATACTCTTTGATTAGTTGGCCTAGACGGGCAGGTAAAGATGTAGCTTCCTTTAGTGCTATGGTAAGCCGAGCGATACAGAAGCCGGGTAACTACTATTATCTTTTTCCTACACGGGCTTGGGCGCAGAGGGCGTTATGGGATAACATTTGTGAGTGGGCGGGTGGCCGTAAACTTGTTGATTTGATTTGTCCACCGGAGATTGTGATGCGAAAAAACAATAGTGATTTCTTTTTAGACCTGGTTAATGGTTCAAGAATCAAGATTGACGGTACAGATAACCTAAATTTTGTAGGGCAGGGGGGTTCTGGATATGTGCTTAGTGAGTTTTCGCTACACAAGGAAGAGGTATCTGGATTTTTAGCACCGATTCTTACTGAGGGTTCAGCGTTTGTTATATTCAATGGTACGCTTCGTGGTAAGGGAAACCATCTATGGCGGTTGTATGAGAACAATAAAGACCGTAAAGACTGGTTTACCCAATGGTATACACTTGCGGACACTAAGACTGCCTACTGGAATAGTTCTGAGTTAAGTGTTAACCCTGAATTGATAGGTAAAATCAATCCGTATGATGGCAGAGAGTATAAAAATATTCAAGATGATATAGATTCTGGGATTATATCGTATGCTATGGCTAGGCAAGAGTACTTGAATGAAGCTGTTGCTCAAGTTGAAAACTCTTATTATGGCCATGAGTTAGAGATTATGCGTGGTGAAGGGCGCATTGATAACTTTGAAATGGATAACTCACCAGTATTTACCTTTTGGGACTTGGGTGTTTCGGATAAAACCTCAATAGTGTTTGCTCAAATTTCAAATGGCTGCGCCATTATAATTGATTACTATGAGTCGGCCGGAAAGAAGATTGAAGATTATGCTACTGCAATACATAGCAGGGGGTATAAGTATGGGGGGCATTATGCACCGCATGATGTTTCTAAGCGTATGTTGTTTGGAGATTTGGTAACAAAAGCTAAAGAAGTTGGAATTAACTTTAGAAGAGTTCCGAAGACTAACTCGGTCTTGGAGGATATAGAAGTTTGTCGTAGAAGTTTTTCTCAATTAAGAATACATGAAAGGTGTGAGGATTTGATTGGACACCTAGAAAGCTATCGAGAAAGTTCTAGTGGTAGACCTGTGCATGATGATCACTCGCATGGGGCAGATGCTTTTCGTACTATGGTTATGGCAAAGCATTTAAATCTTATTACGCCATATTTATCTAGTGGTGCAACTGTTAGTTTGCCAAAGTTTGTTAGTGATAAAGCCGAGGAATATACTAAAGATAGTTGGTTTAATGATGGTAATGATGAAATACCCTTATATAAAAGGTTTAGAAATAACTTATAAAGTGTTGACTAATAATTAAAAATAGTCTATTTAAGCCTGTAATAATTTTTTTATGGAGAAAATGTGGCTACATTAGGATATTCATACGCTAACATAACAGGTGAAGCATCACCTATGGATATATATTCACAATCTGCCGCTGATAGGAAAAGGCTAGCAGAACGAAAAGGGGCTTACTCTACTTTTGTAACTAGAGGACAACGTGGTTCAGGTGGATCAGTATTAGGATATTACGGACAAGATGCAGGTTATAAACCGCCTGAGCAAACCTATGAGCAACAGTTTGGTGAGTATCCAAGACTTCAGGGTATTGATTCTTTTAGTGGACTAGCGGGAGGATTTAAAAGTTCAAGCGGAGGGTTTACAACAACTATAGGACCTAGTTCATTCAATAATGGTGCAGAGAATTATAGATTTATATACGATGATGATTTTGCTGCTTTTATAGAAAGACAACAAGCCAAACAGCCAGAAGCTTTTAGACTTGATCCTTATACTGGTAATAGAGTACAAAGGTATTTTTCTGGATTTTCTACAACAAGGAATAATGATGAAGGATATTATGCTACATCATTGGGTTATTCTGCATACTTAGATGATGTTATTGCAAGTTTATTTCCTGCCGGATATGGTGATAAATTTGATACGTATAAAGTTAGTAAGAGCGAAAAAATTAATACCAGCGGATATGTCAGTTTAAATAATTACATGGGATAAATAATGGAAGCTAAAGATTTAATTAAAATGTATAATAGAGAAAAAGGAAGCTCTGAACGAGCTAACTTTAATAATCTTTATGAGAGTTGTGCAGAGTTTTGCAATCCCAGAAACGATACAATAACTGGTGGTCGTACAGCAGGTGAACGAAAAGATTCAGATAGAATTATTGATATAGGAATTAAAGCAAGACGAATGTTTACTGCCGGGATGATGAGTCATTTATTTCCACAAGGCCAAAGGTGGTTGCGATTAGTTACAGTAGATCGTGATATAATGCAAAATGATAATGTAAAACGTGCATTAACTGCTGCTACTAAAAGATTTGTTTCTACTATTGAAAACTCTAACTTCTATGAAGAGATGGGACAATGTATTGACCATTGTGGTTATATCGGCACAACTTTAATGTATTGTGAAAACGATAAAAAATCTTTATTAAACTTTAGAAGTCACTTTATTGATAAGTTTTATTTTTGTGAAAACTATCAAGGTATGGTTGATACTGTTATTCGTGAGTTCACTTTAACTTCTAGGCAAGCCTTGCAACAATTTGGAGAGGATTGTCCCTCTGAAATTGCAGAGCAAGCTACTGCACCTTCTACTAGTAATAAAGAGCATAAATTTATTCATGTAGTAATGCCTAGAACTGATTATGATATTTCTAAAAAGGATAAAAAGAACAAGTTAGTTGCATCTTATTATGTGTCTTTAACTTCTAATGATATAGTAATGGAGTCAGGGTTTGATGAAATGCCTTACTCGGTTGGTCGTTTTTATAAAACCAACTATGAAAAGTATGGCCGCTCTCCCGCATCTGAAGTAATTAACACCTTGCCACTTATTAATCGCATGGAAGTATCTAGGATTCGTGGAGCAGAGCGTGTATCTAATCCACCGTGGTTGGCTCCGAATGACGGAAGTGTTCGTAGAATTAGTAATGACCAGGGTTCAATTATATATTGGGATGCAGGTAATCCATTATCTAAACCAGAACAATTAATGCCTAGAGATAATGTTGTAGTTAATGATGCTATGATTCAAAAGAAGGAAGAAGAAGTAATGGATGCTTTCTATATTCCTATGTTTAATCCTTTGATCAATAGAAAGAATATGACTGCATCTGAAACTCAAGAGCGTTTGAATTTATCATTGCAGTTTTTGACACCTGCTGTAAATCGAATCAATAAATATTTTGTTAAGCCTATTTTAGAAAGAGCATTTTCTATTATGTACAGAGACAATTTATTTCCTGAGTTAGAGATAGAAGAGTTATCAGGCCAGGCTATTGATTTTGATTTGGTTGGTAAAGCTTCTATTGCTGCAAGACAAATAGAATTGTTTGGAACAATGACAGCAATGCAACAGATGGCAGTTGTAGGACAAGTTAAACCAGAGATATGGGATAACATTAATCCTGATGCTACTGCTAGATTTATCCAAGAAGTAAATATGGTTCCAATCGAATTGCAAAACTCTGTAGAGGAAGTTACTCAAAGCAGAGTATTCCGTATGCAACTGCAACAGCAACAAATGGAAATGCAGGCCATGCAAGCAGAAGGTGATTTTCTTTCTAAAGCAAATAAAACCCCAGAAGAAGGTTCTGGTGCTGCTGAATTATTAGGTGAAGAACAAGAAGAGGTTTAATGGATATTATTGATAAAGTGACCTACGACTTTAAGTGGGACAACGAGAAGGATTTATCAGAAGAAACAAGGCGGGCATTTGTAAAAATGTTTGATCCTCGTAATGACAACGCCTTGCTTGTTGCTAGATATTTAGTTCAAATATGTAAATGGACAGATTTAAGTGAATATAATGATCCTATTATTGGAGCAAAGATTAGTTCTCTTAAAAATGTTATCATGTCAATTAAGAAGCAGTTAAACCAGAAAGAAATAGAGAAGGTATAATATGAGTGAAGAAGTTGAAACAACAGTAGAAGAAGTAGTAGAGGAAACATCTGTAGAAGAAACAACAGAACAAACTTCAGAGGAAGTAGCGTTTGTTGATTCAATGTTATCGCAAATTGATAATGAAGATATAAAAAATGCAGGGTTCTGGCAAAACCTTAAAGGCAAAGATGCTAATGAGTTTGCTCAATACGTTAAAGAGCTGCAAAGTTTTTCTGGCAAAAAAGGTGACATACCTAAAGATGATGCTTCAGAAGAAGAGTGGAATGAGTTTCGCTCTAAGCTTGGTTGGAAAAAAGATATTGAAGCTTATGATTTTGAGCCTAATGATGAGTTTAAAGAAATTGCAGGTGAAGAATCTTTTGAATACTTCAATGGAGTAGTTGGTAAAATGAAAGAAACTCTTCATGCGCAAGGGTTAAGTCCAGATCAAGCTGAGTCTGTTGTTGATACTTATTTAGAATTTACAGCTAATGATTTACAAAGCCGTAATAAAAATATGGAAGAAGTAAATAAACTTCAAGATACAGAGCTTCGTAATGCATGGGGTGAAGGCTATGATTCTATTCTAAATGGTATTAAAGGTTTACTATCTAAATATGGAATGAATGATGAAACTATTGAGGCCATGGAAACTTCGGGCGTATTAACTGAACCTGACCTAGCTATTACTTTAGGCAAAATATCAGCACAGTTTGACGATGATCCAGAAATTGGACACTTTCATACTAAAACTGATTCGGGTATAAGGGAACAATTACATGATGTAAACGCTGAAGTTCTTGAGTATATAAAAACTGGAACAAAAATTCCACTTCATATATCTCAAAAGCGTAAAGATTTAATGGAAAAGTTAGGCGATAACTTATAAAAAAGTCTTGACAATACTTTAGATTATGGTAAAAGTAAGCGCAATGACAGGTGGATAATCGAAAGACCCGCCTGGATTGCCGTCAACCCAGACGTTAACTGGTAGGCAAGACCTCCTTTGGAGATAATCAGAGCCGTTTAGTGTAACATTAATTAAATAGCCAATTATAACAAGGAGATTAAAATGGCTTCTACATCTATTACTACTGCATTTGTAAAGCAGTATGGCAGTACTTTAGATTTGTTGACTCAGACTATGGGTGGCAAATTCAAAGGAACTCACCTCGAAGAATCTATCGTAGGTGAAGAAAAGTATTACGATCAATTAGGTTCAGTTATTGCTTCAGAAGTAGCTGCACGTTATTCTGATTCACCTGAAAGCGACATTACACATGAGCGCCGCCGGGTTACAGCACAAGCTTATGACGTAGGTCTTATGCTTGATAAGTTCGACAAAGTTGAAATGTTGATCAATCCAGAGTCTGAATACGTTCAACAGCAGGTTACTGCTCTTATGCGTAAGTATGACATTGAGTTCTTGAAGGGTCTATTCGGAGTAGCACATACTGGTAAAACTGGTGGTGTTCAAGTTAACTTAGATGCTGATAACAAGATCGTTAATGGAGGAACAGGTCTTACTATTGATAAGATTGCTCAAGCCCGTGAAATTATGGAAACTAATGGTGTTGATCTTTCTGACCCATTGAATAAGCCATATCTTGCGGTTAGCCCTCGTGCATTACAGAATCTGTTGACTAACACAACTGTTGCGTCTATTGACTACAACAATGTGAAGTCTTTGGTTAATGGTGATTTGAACACATTCTTTGGGTTTGAAATCATCAAGTCTAATCAGCTTCCTTTTGTAGATGATACAGTTGCTACTAACGAAGTTGCTAACTTGGATTGGAGCGATACTACAGACTTGCCAGAAGCTGCTGCAGGTACTGCAAGCCTTCGTGGTTGTGTTGCTTATACACGATCAGCAGTTCGTCAGGTTACTAATCCTCAGATTATGACTGAAATCAGCAAGCGTGACGACAAACGGTTCAACTACTATGCTTATTCTTGTATGCGTACAGGTGCTGTCCGTATGGAAGAGAAGAAAGTTGTCCAAATTGGCGTAGATGAAACTGCGTAAATAAAGTAATATTTGTAGGCTTCTAACTACCTTCTCAGTTAGTGTAAGTCCTACATTTTTTTTGGAGGCAATATGGCTTTAACTAAAATTGATTTATGTAACCATGCTCTTTTAAAGGTAGGAGCAGATACTATTGCCTCATTAGACACAAACCCAAATGCTTCTGAAGGTATAAATCGCAAAGCCTCTTTATGTAATATTTTATTTGATCAAGCTTTAGAAGAAATTATTCGTTCTTATACTTGGAATTGTGTTACTAAAAGAGCAAAGCTTACTCGATTATCTGCAAAGCCAGAGTTTAGGTGGCTTTATCAATATCAATTACCTGGTGATTTTTGCAGATTAATTAATTTATATGATAACACTAATGCTTATGATGATGGTACTGAATGGGTAGTTGAAGGTAATTCTGTTTTGTGTGACCATGAAGAGGTATATATTACTTATACTCATATACCACAAGATGTAAGTATACTAGACCCTTTGGCTGCACAAGCTGTAATTTGTAAACTAGCAATTAAACTTTGTGTTCCTTTGCAATTAGATGAAAGTATGGCTAATAATATATTGCAAGAGTTGTTAGGTGTAGTAATGCCGGCCGCTAGAAGTATTGATACTTTTGAGAATAAAGCTTACTCAACTCCTGAATCACAATTCCTTTTAGCAAGAAATAATACTTCACCATTAATATAAGATTACTATGCCTAATAGATATATAAGTACATTTAATTCCGGTGAGTTATCCAGTAATATGGAGGCTCGTACTGACTTAAAGATATATGAGGCAGGTTGTAAGAAATTAGAAAACTTTCAGGTGCTTGCTCAGGGTGGAGTTGAAAGACGTACTGGCACTAAATTTATTGCAGAAACAAATACAGGCCAGGGAACAGCAGGTGACAATCCAGTACAATTAGTACCTTTTGATTTTTCGATTGATGCTTCTTATGTAATAGAAATTGGTACTGGTGGGTACATTAATGTGTATACACAAACTTCATCTACACCTGTAGCAGTATCGGCTGCATCCGGGTATACAGTACCTGACTATGCAGTAGCTGATTTAGGTTCTATACAATTTGTTAGAAGGTTTGATACAGTTATTCTTACTCACCCTAACTATCCTCCACAAGTTTTACAACGAACGGTAGTTGAACCTAATTTAGCTTTTGAAATAAAAGAATTAGAATATGATTATCCTCCATTACTAGAAAAAAATACAACTAATATTACTTTGACTCCTGGTGCTACAAGTGGCAATGGTGTAAGTCTAGTTGCTTCCTCTCCTTTATTTAGAGATGGAGATGTTGGTGGTACATGGGCAATTAATGAATCAAGAACATCAGGTCAAATTAGTATTCCATTAGATACTTGGACTCTTCAAGCTGGTACAACAACTGATTATGTCAGCGGAGAACTAGATACTTCATTTGTAAACTTTCAAATAACAACAGACAATTCTCAAAATGCTACTGGCACAATGATTATACAAAGAAGTACAGATGGAGGTGCAACTTTTGAAAATTTCGCTTTACTTGGTGTAGTAGCTTCTGGATCAAACTTTACTTATTCTAGTTCAAGGCCTATGGGTTCTAATACAAAGATTAGAATTTTTCTTAGCACAGCTAATACAGGTCACTTTGATGGAACATTAGCTACAGATAGTTTAGAAATAAAAGGTTTAGCAAAAATAATGACTGTTACTGATAGTCAAAATGCTACAATAAATATTATATCAGAACTAGCTAATATAGATCCTACTACAAATTGGGCAGAATCTGCGTTTTCTAAATTTAGAGGATTCACTAGAACAGCTTCTTTTTATGAAAATAGACTTTGGTTTACTGGTTCTAGCGTAGAGCCTTCTACCGTTTTTGCTAGTGCTTCTGGTGACTACTTTAATTTTCTTATTAATCCTTTAGCAGACTCATCTATTAAGCGTATTGTTGATTCATCAGAAGATGCTCGATGGTTACAAGGGAAACGATATTTGTTTATGGGTACTACGGGAACAACAGTAAGTATTCGTTCTGCTGATAGGGACTCTCTTATTACTTTAAATAACATTCAAACTAAAAATGAAAACACTTATGGTTCTGCTGATATACAGGCCGAATTAGCTAATGACGTTGTAGTATATGCACAATCTGATAAAAGAAAACTTAGAGCTTTATACTATAATAATGATGAAGATATTTATAGAAGTACCAATCTTAATACAGGCAATGATGAAATATTAAACTCAACTGTAAAAGAAATGTTTCTACAAAAGCAACCTTATCAAATAATATGGTGCATATTAAATGATGGCAACATGGCCTCACTAACTTATGAACGTGAAGAGGAAGTAACGGGTTGGTCTTTAATGTCTACAACAGATGGTAAGTTTATAAGTGGTTGTTCTGTACCAGGAACAAGCGAAGATTTTGTATGGGTATGTGTAGAACGTAATGGAAAATATTTAATAGAACAATTTCAACCTAAACAAGATTTAAATTGGTACGTTGATTCTGGTAAAAAATTAGATGGTGGTGCTGGTAAATCAATTAGTTCTTCCACTATTACTACTGATATTCTTATTACAAGTAATTCACACGGGTTTTCAGATAGCGATGTTGTAAAACTTGATGGGACTATATCTAGTCAATTAAACAATACAGCATATAAAGTATCTGATAGTACAACTAATACATTTAAGTTGAAAACAATAGATGAATCTTCATACATTAAATATGTTACTGCTCAAAATATTATAACAGAAGGCACAGGCATATACGCTGGAACTTGGGAGTTAGTTGATTTAGGAATACAAACTTGGCAAGAAGTAGTTATGGGAAATCCTGTCGGGCCAATTATAACATATCGTAGCTATAAATGGGTATTAAAAGATTCCGCTGAGGGATCAGAAATATTTTTATCTACAACTGATGGTCAAACTTTCACGTGGGATTTACTTGAAAACAATACTGGCAATCAAGAAACTTTGGGTTCTTCTATTGTTAATCCTGCAAATAGAGTTAATATTCCGTGGTGGGAAGAATCTATTGATTGGATTGATGAAGAAATTTATAACCTTAGCTTTGGGGATGGTGCGACAGTACATCTTGCTTATAATGAGATTACTGGACTCGACCACATTAATGGCAAGAAGGTTCAGGTAGTAGGTGATGGCTCATTTGTAGAAGAAGCTACTGTAACTAACAATAAAATTACAACAACAGACTACTACAATACTTTACTAGTTGGTTTACCTTATGACTCAATACTTCAACCATTACCAATACAACCTTCTGTTAGATTTTCTAGTTCTCAAGGCACAGTAAAAGCTATTACTAAATCTATTGTTAGATTTTATAAATCATTAGGTGGGTTAGTTGGAGAAGCAGGGCAACGATTAACTTCTATTGATGCTTTAAGAACCACAGATTTAGCAGGACAAATATTAGAAGTAACAACAGGAGAAGAAAGATTTTTTCACGCATCTGATTGGGATAGAAATAAAATTATAGAAATTAGACAAAACTTACCGTATTCAATGACCGTGTTAAGTTTAATGACAGATGTCAGTATGGAGGGTATGTAATGGCTAGAGCAGATGTAGTAGGTGGTTTTCGCACAGGCGGTTCTACTGCCTCTAGTGCCGCAATGGGATTCAATCCTTTTAGCGTAGCAATGATTGGTTTAAATATTTTATCAGGTCGTAAAGCTAGAAAAGAAGCAAAAAAACGTGCTAAAAAAATTATAGAAGTTGGTAGATACAATGCTAATATTGCCAGACAAAATGCAGAACAAGAAGCTTTTGCTATTACATTACAACAAAACCAATTAGCTAGACAACAAAGAAAAGAAAAAGCGCAACAAAGATTATCTATTACTTCAAGGGGTGGAGCATTAATGGGTGGTTCTGATTTAGTTGCTATTATGGATCAAGCGCAAATAATGCAAAGAGATCAGCTAGAGTTGGGTAGACAAAAAGGTTTGGCTAGAATATATGGAGATGCTACTGCTGAAAAAATTATGTTAGAAGCTAGGGCGCAAGCTTATGGTGCTAATATCGAGGGTAGATCAGCACAGCTTAATTCTTTAATTCAGGCCGCTAGTTATGTGCCGTTTGAAAATATTTTTGCACCTAAAGAATCATTTAATCCAAATACTACGCAAGGTTCAGGGATGCCATTTGGTAGTTCGGCCACAACATATCAAGGGCAAGCTTATAGAGGAGTAAATTAATGGCTGTTCCACTAAGAGAATATAAAGAAAGAGTCGGTATTTCACAAAGAACAACCGGTGTTGAGTTAAACCCTAGAGCTTTGACAGCACCTAATGAAGCTATGGAAAGAGCAATCCAATCTGTAGGCTCTACTGTTGATAATTTTATTGATACAAAAAGAAAAGCTAAAAATGCTTCTGATAGAAACAAAGCAAAAGCAGATAATCGAGCATTTAAAACTGAATTAACCCAAGCAAAAGCTGAGTATTTACAACAGCCAGGTGCTGATTATACTAAGTTGATAGATGAAGTATACACTCCTGCTATAAATGAATATAGCAAATCTATTAGCCAAAAAGGTTATTTGCCAGAAGTACAGCAAGAGGTTGAAGAATCTTTTAATATAGATGCTCAAGAAATATTGGGTGCAGAAATTTTAGCTTTAGATGCAATGGAGTATGAATCTTATCAAAATACTGTTAAGCAAGGATTAGTAGATACATATATTGAAACTGGTAATAGTACTTTATTTAAAGAAGAATCTAAAGATTTGTTAAGCTTTATGACACAAGAAGATGCTGACCGATATGTAGAAGGTATCCGGGTGTCTTATATTGAAGCTTATGGACAAGCTATACTTAATATGCCAGATGAAGTGCAACAAGATCAGGCCTTATTAGCTTTAAGAAATGATTTGTTTGATAGTGATGTTGAATTATCACCTTCCGCTAAATTAGCTGCTGATGCACAATTATCTAGTCTAAATAATAAATTATACGAACAAAGATATAAAGGTATTAGACAAGCAGTATCAGATGTAGAATCTGCAATATTAACAAATACTTTTGATTATGAAGTATATAAAAAAGCTAGAACTGGGCTTCCTGTTTATCAACAAGAATTACTTGATCAAATGATTACCGAACAAGCTTACGCTCTTACTTCTAATCCAGAATCAGAAGCTGTTACTGTAATAGATGTTGTTAGACAATACAGACAAGGATTAATTAGTCCTCAAGAAGCTTTCGCTAGAATGGCTATTGATAGACAAGTTATAAATAAAGAAGGTGAAGTTAAAATAGTTAAAGGCGCAGGCAATATTTTTAGCACACAATCTCAAGCTTTATTTTTTGTTCTAATGAATGAAACTATGGAAAGCCAAAGTAGTGCAGGTTCTTCTGCGGAAAAATATACAAGAATTAGTGGGCAATCAACTGAAAAAGAATCAAAAGATTCTGGTCTTACTTTTGGTAATTATGGTGGCGATTTTATTGATACTTTATTTACAGTTAATGGCGCATACTTAGATAATCCAATAGGTTATATGACTTTAGCTTTTGATAAATTTTATGAATTTAGAAAAGCAAATCCTAATGCAACAGTAGATGAATATTTAACATTTAAAAAAGATGTATTTAAAATGGCGACAGTAGGTAAAATACAAAGTATAACTGGTACTTCTTTATTAGGCGAAAGTCTTAGACCAGAAGATAGAAAATTCTTATTAGAAGCTAGAGGGCAATAATGTCAACAGCTAGACAATTTATAACTGAAGCTAAAGCGTTAGGTTTATCAGAAAGTCAAATCCAAATGGCTTATGATAAAAGAATCGAGCAAGTTGGTGAGTTTGATCAGGAAGCCCCTCAGTTTTCTATGACGGCTGCTTATCAGACTTTACGAGAAGATATAGCTAATCGTACAGATAGGCGTACTAAGCAATGGATTACTGGCATTTTATCTGAAGAAGAGTTGGCCCAAGAACAAAACACAGAATTTTATTCTAAGTTTTACAATCAACCAATGACCAACTTAGATACTGAAGTTGTAGCTGAAACTTATTATAACAATACTTCTCAACGACAAATGTTAGAAACTAACAGACGAGTATATAACTATGAACCCTGGTTAACAATTAAACCTGATCGCAATGCTTCTGCTTTTGAATATTTTAAAGCTATTCCTGCCGGATTTTTTCATACAGCATATAATTCTGTTGCAGGGTTTTTGGCAGGATTTAGAGAGGGAGGGGCTAAGGCCACAGAAGAAAAGAAAGTTTATACAGGTGGAATGCTAGGCTTTACTACTGGTTTTAATAAATCACAGACTGAGCGAGAGCAAAACGCAAAAGAATACAGAGAAATAAATGAATTAAAATTTCGTACTGTAATGCAAAAGGGAGATAACGCTAGAAGTTGGTGGTTAGATCTTGGTGGTAAAACTCCTGATTATGTTCAAGACGCATTTGGATTTCAATTAGCAGAAGGTTTCGGTCAATTACCTTTTATTGCTTTGGGTTTAATACCCTACGTTGGCGCACCACTATTAGCATCTCAAATTACAGGTCAATATTATGCTGAAGGCTTAGAAGAATCTGGGGGCGATCACGATATAGCAACTGCATATACTTCTATTTTTGCTCCATTAGGATTTATTGTTGATAGATTTATAGGGGGAGCAGGTAAAGGTTTTGCAAAAGCAGCTTTACCAAAAAGTTTTAAAGCATTTGCAACTAAAGAATATAAAAAATTAGGAATAGAAATTGGCACAGGCGCAGCTGGTGAGTTTCTTACTGAGACTGCTGAATCAATGTACCTTCAAAAAAGAACTACAGGCGAAATTAATATGTCTCAAGCTTTAGAAGAAGGTTTGTTAGCATTTATTATTGGTGGTACTGGTGCGACAGTTTTTGGTGGAACAAAAGCTGTTCAGGGAAGCAAACGTGTTAAAAAACTTTTAGATTTAAAAGATGAAAATGGTGACACTATTTTTACTGAAGAAGAAGCTGTAGAAATTATAGACAACATTAATGAAGGCAACCTTGAAACTGCTAGTAATATTGGCGTAAAAGTTTTTCTAAATAAAATTTTAAAAAAAGTTGGAGCGCAGGTTAACTCTGAAACAGTTGGCAATACTTTAGAAATACCAAGTCAATATATGAGTTATAACTTACTACAATTAAAAGCTTTGTCTGAAATGGATCAGGCCAGGGTTAATGAAGTATTAGATAATGTCCCTGCTTTTTATAAGAAACAATTAGAAGAAGCTATTGCTAATCCATCTGAAAAATCTTTAAACGCATTAAACAAACAAATATCTGAATTTAATAAAGAACTAAGGGATAATGACTACACAGTAACAGATGAGGATGTTGCTTCAGATTTAGAACTATCATCTAGTGAAATATTAAAAGAAGATGAATTTGATGTAGGAGATACTGTTATCTTTAATGGTAAAGAAATAAAAATTAAAGATAAATTAGCTGTAGTTATAAATAATAAAAGAACTGTAGATTATGTTTTGGATAATGGAGAAATGGTTAGATCGGCAGATTTAATTAGAACTGATGATGTTATTATAAGTCCTATAATAGAATCTGTAGAGTATTATGAAGCATTAAGTATTAATGAGTTAGCTGATTTAGCGTCTGATATTTTAGCTACTGACCAAACATTTTCTGAAAACTTTAAGCAAGCTATAGAAAACAAATTAGAGCCACTAGGTGTAACAGCATTTAGAGATTGGAAAAAATCGGTTAACATTTTAACTGATCAGAAAAAAGCAAAGATTAAACAGGATAATGAAAAGTCAAGACTTGAGGTTCCTAATATACCAAGAACATATTCCACACAAGAAGAGGTAGATGCCTTTGATGCTGCCTTTGATAAATTCCAGGAAATATTTTTTGGATTAGAAACTACATTTAGAAACTGGCCTGAATCTGTATGGGATGAAAAAACTAATATTTACTTAGATCGATTTCAAAATAAATATGGTAGGCCTTATGACCATGGATTTGATGCTGCAAAAGAATTTGTTAAGCGTCAGCACATTCAACAAGAAATATTAAAGATTCGTGCAAAACTAAGTGATACAATTCAATCGGGTAATATACCTGGCGTTGAAAAACTAATGCTTGATATGGGTATTAAAAGAGGTAAGAAGCTATTTAAAAATGTAATAGCCGCTACATTTGCATATCAAAAAGCTATAGAAGTATCCATTCCTTTTAGTAAACCTGTATCTAAATCAACGCCTGTAACTGAACCTGTAGCTGAAAAAATACTACAAAATGAAGCTATATTAAATGATCCTAATTCATCTGCTAGTGATAAAAGTTTTGCTCTCGCACAATTAAAAGGATTATTTGAACAAAGAAGAAAACAAAAAAGGAAAAATTTAGAAATTGATAGCAAAGAGTGGTTAGAAGCTGACTTAGAATATTATGAAACAGTAAATAATATTGATCCTAAAAAACCATTTGCAAGACAAGCTGAACAAACTAAAGAAGAATTAGCTGAAATAGAAGCTGAACCTGTAGCTAAATCAACACCTGTAGTTGAATCTACAGTAGAGCCTGAATCTAAATTGATGGAAGTTATTCCATCATCATTAAGCATTGATAAAAGTGGTGCAGCAAAATTTCTTGATTCAAATGGAAAAGAAATATTAGTTGATAGTGATGTAAACGTGTTAGCTTTTAATGCTGTAACGCAAGCTCAAAAACTTTTAAATAGCGAACAAAGAAATGCAAATTTTCTTGGAAAACAATTAATAGATAATAATTTATCTTTAAATGATAAAGAATATGATAATTTCATTAAAGCTATAGCTATTCAAGGTGGTCAAAGTGATTTTGATAATATCGAAAACTTAGTAAAAAACTTTGATGAAAAGATAGTTTTTATTCCTAGAAAAAAAATAAATAAAGATGGAACTTATAAATTATCTGATGCGTTAATAGTAGAAGAAAGTTTATTAGATACAGTTAGCTTGTTAAAAAATGAAAGTTATATAATTAATAACATTCCTAATAATGCTTCAGGAACACTTGAAGTTGTTTTAAGCGGTAAAGCGGTAGGAAAAACAGATGGAAGTGCAGGTTATTATGTTAGAAATCAAAAGCAATCAGCTGAACCAGCACCTGTAGCTGAACCAGCACCTGTAGCTGAACCAGCACCTGTAGCAGAACCTGCACCTGTAGCAGAACCAATACCTGTAGCTATAGAATTAGTTTCTCAACAAGAAATGAATGAGGCAGGAGGCACACAACGTGTTGAGCCAGAAGGAGTAATGGAGGAAATAACAACAGGTGAGGGTAAAATATCTGATATTTTAAGTCCACTTGGTTTTAATGGCAAGATAATAGAAGATAGATTAATGCACTTTGGTGATTTAGCAAATAGAGCAGGAAGGGCTATTAACTATAATGTACTTAGTGCAAACGATTATGGAGCTAAGTTAGATAAAGAGCTTGATGGTCAATTACATATAACAGATCAAGTTCTTTCAGATAAAGCGTTAAAAGCAATAGAACCTTTAATAGAAAAATATATTACAGCTCATAAGTTATATAATAGACCTGTAACAGAAATGGGTCAAATGGGTAAAGACATAGCTATTCTTTATGCAGAAACATTATATCCAAATAGAACATTAAAAGCATTAGGTACAACTAGAGCAGAAAAAATACAACAATTTAAAGATTTAGTTGCTAAAGCAAAAACTTGGGAAAAAGAATCTTATAACAACTATCGAGTTTATGCCGCACCAATAGGAACTAAATTAGAAGATGTTCCTACAACAGGAAATGTTCCTCTTGAACCAACACCTGAAGTTGAATTAACACCTGTAGCTGAACAAACATCGCAACAAAACAGGTTAGATGAATTAACAAATACATGGGAATCATTAAACTCTAAATTTGCTCAAGAATTAGATTTACAATCATATAACTTTACTCAAGAAGAAATGTCTTTGTTAATGCAGTATGTAGCTTATAAGCAAGGATATGATCCTGAAATACCTGCTGTAGAATTATCTCAATTATCTGAAAATGCTCAACGGTTATTAAAAAGTTGGGAACCAAAAGCTACTGAAATTGCTAATAAGATTGATAAGTTGCGTGAAGCATTAGGTATAGAGTTTTCTAGAGTAGCAGGATTTTACTTCCCGTTACGCCATGCAGATAAAGCACATGGTGATTATGATAATGTTAGTGAGTATATAGCAAGTGCAATAGGTTTATCTTCTAGCCGTAGAGGCCAGTACTTCGATGAGGATGGCAATCCTAGTGTACTACAAAACCCAATACAACAATTAGAAATGTATTTACGGGATGCTTCTATCTTAATTACAGTTGGCGAGTCTATTGTTAATCAAACAAATATAGTAAAAGATAATGTGATAGCAATATCAGCTGCACTATCTAAAAGCAATGAAGGTTTAGAGTTAAACGAAAACGATGAAAATATGCTTGGCTTAGTTGAAAAACTTGCTGAGTTACAAAACATTGCTATAGATGAGAAACTAGATATACCTTTATCTGCTTATGCAAATGAAATGATATTTAGTTTAATCTCTCAACACGAATCTTATGGTGCAGGAAACGACCTCCCTAGCCTATCAGCATTAGCTGAAACATTAGCAGAGGATAATAAACTAGCTACATGGTTAGTACAACACGGACAAGAGTGGGCTAATTTTGTAGACCCTCACTTTGTTGTGCAAAAGATGGATGGAATTGGTGAGCGTGAAGGTGGATTCTTTGGCGACCAGACAGTAAAGAAAACAAAAGAAGGTAATGCTTACGGTGCTAATGCAGAATTATATGCCATATATTTATCATCTGTTAGACAATACAAAGATATGGTTTCTGAATATAACCAAAAAATTCTTAATGCTGTAAGTAAATATTCAAATAACAAAACTGATCTAAACAAATTGTCTAAAAGGCTATCTACTTTAATGTTTGGTAAACGTGCATCTACCGTTTTCTTAGCTAAAAGTCCCCAGGAAATTAGTAAAGCTTTAGGTATAGATGAAGAAATAGCCGGGGTTGCTTATGAATTAGCACAAATAACAAAAGAACTTGGTGGTGATATTCGTACTGGCCGTACATTAACTACTGATATGGGTAAGCTTTCTACTAAAGACATGAGACGTTTTATGGATTTAGAAGAGCGAGTGGTTAGAGGGGTAGCATCAGAGCAGGAAATATATGAGTACTTAGCTTACTCTCCCTCTCAAAATAAAAACAAAACTAAGCTAACTGAAAAAGAGAAAGAAACTAAAGACCAAATTATTCGCAACGGAGTTCGTGCTTTATTTGAAAGGCAAGCTATTGATAGCGGAGATTACTTTGCGTATGTAGATACACTTATTAATATGGCAGGCAAAGGCCGTCATATAGTACCTCTGACACAAAGAATTAATGCTTGGGCAGATTACCTAGATACTAAAGAACAAAGCGGTAATGCTACATGGTGGCGTAATAGAGTATCAAGCAACCTTCGTAGCGAAATGTTTTCTTTTGAAGATTCAATCTTAACATTTGTTGCTAACGCTATTAAGAAAACTAATCAAACAACATTGGGGACAAAACTTACTGGAAATGTTTTTGATGTATTGAGAGTAGCTGATACTGATAAAATTAAACAAAGTATTGTAGGGGCTATGGGGCAACTGCAAAAAGCCAGGATTAACGCTTTTCTAGTTGGAAATGTTGGATGGACTTTAACTACTCAGCCATCTAGTTTGGCTTTAACTATAAAACAAACTGGGTTTAGTCAAACATTTAAGGCTATAGCTAAACTAATTAATAGATCAGATAGAGAAAGCTTACTTGCTGAGAGTGATGTGGCCGCTATCAAATCAAAAGATAAAAGTGTTGGTGGCTTAGAAAGTGTAGAAGAGTTTCGTGAATTAAAAATGCGTAAAGGTTTGCGTGAAAAAATACGAGCAACTGTTGGTGTTATTAGTCAAACAATGGAATCAGCTTTAAGTAATGTGTCGTATGTTGCAGGTTATAATTATGCTAAAGAAAACTTAGGATTAAACGAACGTGATTCAATTATACATGGTGATTTTGTGGCTGCTGCAACGCAATCAATGTATGATCGTATGACTCGTAACACAGCCCTTAACTCTACTATAATGCGCTTCTTTAGGCCGATGCAATCTTATGTATTTACAGCTATGTCAAATGCGCTTGATAGTGCAGGTGTAGTAGGTGTTAAAAGATCAGTACAAATAAGATTAAGAGAAGGTGCTAGATTTATATTAGCACAAAGATTATGGGCTATCATGTGGAGTTACATATTCGGAGATAGAGATGAAAAATTATTCTTAGACCCTACGTTCAATAAAGGAACATTTGGTTCTAATGTACCATTATTTGGTAAAGATATAGATATAATGTTTTCTGAATTACTTCCCTGGCAAGACCCTAAAACTTGGATGGGTGATTCTCCATCAGAACAATTTGCAAAAGCTACAAATAGAATTTTAAAAGCAATATCTAATCCAGAGGAATATTCTAATTGGGAAAGAGAAACCATTAACTATATGTTTAGATATGTAACTCCTGTATTTGGTATAGGTTCTAGTGTTCAGCTTAATAATCTAACAGATATGATTACAGCTGTTCAAAATGATTACGAAATACAAGATATTAAAGGCAAGAAGTATAGTGAGTATGTAAATCCAAATGCAGGAAGATTTTTAGCCGGAGTACTTTTCGGTACAAAAAGTATTGACTTAACGTCAAAAGATGTTAAAGATACATCTGACTTAGAAAAACAAGTTTCTTCTTTCAAAAAAAGAGAAAAAGCTTATAAAAAGCTTGGGGTAAGATAAAAAATGGCATTAAGTAGTGAATCAAATAAACAGGTGTTTTCACCAACAGCAGGGCAAACTAGTTTTCAGTTTACTTTAAAATACTTTAATAGTACAGATATTAAGGTAGAAATTAAATTAGCTAATGGAAACATTGTGCCTGCTTCTGATTTTTCTTTTACAGTTAGTGCTATTAACAATAATGAAGAGTTGGGTGCAAATGTTGTTATAACTATTTCACCTGCATTAGCCGTTGGAGATGTTGTAACAATCTTTAGAGAAGTACTTTATACTCAACAATATGATTTACAACCTGGCTCACCTATTAATCCTACTGCTTTAAATGATGCTTTTGATAGAGTAGTGGCTCAAAACCAACAGCAAAATTTAAACACTCAAAGAACAATTACTTTTCCTGTTTCTGATCCTAGTACTACTACTTATAATGTAGATTCCTCTACAACACAAAGAGCCAATAGAGCATTAGGTTTTGATAGCAATGGTAATATTACAGAATTAAATTTATCTAGTACAAATACAGTAGCAGGAAATAATAATAAAGGTATTGATTTAGTTGATAGCGTAATAGAGGCCAAAGTAGATTCTGTTACTACAACTTTTGATGTTAATGGTAACATTATTGTAAAAGATTCTGGCATTACAGCAGCCAAGTTAAATACTAATTCGGTTACAACAGCTAAGATTTTAAATGACAATGTAACTTATGATAAACTACAGGACATTAGTACATCTAACAGCGTACTAGGTAACACAGGCACAGGTACAGTAGCAGAGAGAGCGTTGGTCGGTGACATTCTTTTAGATGAAGATACTATGACTAGCAACTCAGCGATTAAGGGTGCTACACAACAGTCAATTAAATCGTATGTAGATTCAAAACAACAATATTTTCATTTACAAGAAACCGCTGCGGGTACTAGTACTGGAATAACTATAACCGCAGATGCTTATACTACAAGGCAAATTGTATCTGTATCTAATAATATTACTGGTGCATCTATAGATGGTAGTTATATAATTACACTTCCTGCGGGAACATACAAAATAAATGGTTATGCTACTGTAAGAGGCGATGGAACAGGAACAACTCCACATCAAACAAGTTTTAGAAACACAAGCGACAATACTACAGCAGTAATAGGTGCATCAGTATGTAGTCTTGGTGCGACAAATGTAGATAATCAAAGTCCAGTTCCTTCGGTAATAGAGGGAGTATTTACAATAACATCAAGTAAAACTTTTATATTTAGAACTTTTAAAGATAGTAGTGGTAATACTACAGCTGGGTTTCCCACAACAGCGACAGATGAAGATAGTGTTTATGCGGATTTATTAATCCAAAAAATAGGATAAAAAGGTAGAGAATGGCTTTAAGTAAAACAAATAATAGACAAGAGTTTACACCATCAGCGGGGCAAACTAATTTTCAATTTACTTTACCTTTTTTTGATGTTAGTGATATTAAGGTATCTATTCTATTAGCTAATGGAAACATTGTACCCTCTTCTGATTTTTCTTTTACAGTATCAGCTATCAATGGCAACGTAGAGTTAGGTGCAGATGTTGTTATTACAATATCTCCTGCATTA
>Ga0181394_1000342_pt1 | contig 21249 bp, 36 predicted proteins | sample 17SPOviralmetaG_FD_130123 | JGI IMG/M metagenome (GOLD analysis project Ga0181394, IMG submission 130123) | Marine viral communities from the oligotrophic San Pedro Time Series (SPOT) site, San Pedro Channel, CA, USA - 17 SPOT_SRF_2010-11-23 | ecosystem: Environmental > Aquatic > Marine > Strait...
ATTAAGCGATTCTGAAGCAAACTTATTAATAGAACAGAAAAAGTTTAATGCTAAGAGTATAGAAAATGAATTAGATCGTTTAAAAGAATTACAATCAATTGACAAGCTCGAAGAAAAAATACAGTTAGATAGATTACAAAAAACAATTGACTTAGCTAAAAAAGGAACAAAAGAAAGAACTACTGCTATAATAAATTTCAATAAAACTAAACAAAAGTTTGAACAGCAAGAAATAACAAGAGCAAAAGAAATAGAAGCAGTTAAATCAAAACTACAAGACGAAGAGTTAGCAAAAGAAAAGCAGCAACAAGATTTATTAAATCAATTAAAAAACGATGCGCAACAACAAGAAATAGCAAAACTTATTGAGCAGTATGACGCTAAGTTTCAATTAGCTTTAGGAAACATTGAACTTGAAAAAGCACTTGAAGAGCAAAAGCAAATAGACTTAAAAGCTATTAGAGACAAATACGATGCTATCGCAAAAGAGGAGCAAGATAAAAAAGATGAAGAAAAGAAAGCTAAAAGAGATGCAGACATACAATTTACTGTTGACACTTTAACGCAAGCTGCTGATGTTATTTCTCAGTTTGCTTTAATGAATCAAGAAAAGTTTGATGCTTTAAACGCTGGTGTTATAGAACAACAAGAAGAGTTAAGTCAAAAAATATTAGATAATGAAAATTTAACTAATAAACAAAAAGAACAACAGATTGCTCAACTAAACGCAGTAAAACAAAGAGAGTTAGATGCAAACAACAAAAGAGCAGAAAAGGCTTTTAAAGTTCAACAAGCTGCAAGCATAGCTCAAGCACTTGCTACAACTTATTTAAGTGCTGTTCAGGCTTATCAATCACAGTTTGTGCCAATTGCTGACGCAACTTCACCAATTAGAGGTGGTATTGCTGCTGGTTTAGCAATTGCAGCTGGATTAGCTAACGTTGCTGCAATTAAAAAACAAAAGTTTGAAGCTGCTTCATTTGCGCCTATACAAGTACCAAGTCAAAGCGTTTCTTCTGGAGGTGCTGCAGATGGAGGCGGAGCTGGAACATCACCAAGTCAAGCACCACAATTTAACGTTGTTGGTCAGTCTGGGTTTAACCAAGTGGCTGGAGCATTAGGTCAACAAGGACCAGTACAAGCGTTTGTAGTTTCAGGAGATGTAACTACCGCACAAGAATTAGAAAACAATACAATTACACAAGCAACATTTTAAAATAAAACACAATGGACATAATAGAATTAATATTAGACGAAGATAGTGAAGGGTTAACTGGAATCGAAGCAGTTAGCATTGTCGAGCTACCAGCGATAGAATCTGACTTTGTAGCACTATCAGAACAAGAAATTAAATTGGCTAAGGTAGATGGCGAGAAGCGTTTATTGATGGGAGCTGCTTTAATACCTAACAAGCCAATCTTTAGAAAGAATGGAGATAACACTTTCTATGTTTACTTTTCTGAGAAAACAGTAAGAAGGGCAAGCGAATTGTTTTTCCAAAACAGTATGCAGAATAACGCAACTTTAGAACACGAAATGGAAATTAATAACTTGACTGTTGTTGAGTCGTGGATTGTAGAAGATACTGAAATGGATAAATCTAAAAAGTATGGTTTAAGTGTACCAAAAGGAACTTGGATGATCAGTATGAAAGTAGAAAACGAAGATGTTTGGAATGATTATATAAAAACTGGTAAAGTAAAAGGTTTTAGCATTGAAGGTTACTTTGCGGACAAAGCACAAGTAAAAGACCCAAGTTTAAAATCTGAATGGAGTAAAGAACTACAAGAGATAGAAGAAGCTGAGGCTGAATATATGCTTAGTAATATTAAGGCTTTAATTAAAAAAGACAAAAGAACTAAGTCAGGTAAAAGAACAGAGCTTGAAACATTTAACGACTATCCTGATGCGGTAAGTAATAATGCAAAGCGAGGTATAGAACTAAATAAAAAAATAAATAATAAATGCGCTACACAAGTAGGTAAGATTAGAGCACAACAATTAGCTAACAAAGAAAACATTAGTGTTGAAACCTTAAAAAGGATGCATAGTTATTTAAGCAGAGCGCAAGAGTATTATGATGAAGGAGATACAAAAGCTTGTGGAACTATTAGCTATTTATTATGGGGTGGTAAAGCTGGTTTAAGATGGTCTGAAAGTAAATTAAAGCAACTTGAAAAAAATAAGTAATAAATACTATGACTTATTGTTGGGTGATTCTTGTGAAGACTTATTTAATTATTACAAAGTAAATTTTATTCATGGTTTAACTAAAAATGATTGTAAGTGTTATAATGAAACTAATAATGATGCTTATATAGCTGGCATGAGCAATGAAACACCAAACAAGGAAGTAAGTAAAAAACCTTATGTATTTATTAATTTAAAAAGATTAAATAAAACCTTTGAAGATCACCTACTTTTTTTTCATGAGTTTATGCACTTGTCGTTTAGGTTGCATAACTGGGATATAAACAAAGAAGAACAGATTATTACATGGGCAGAATTAGAAACAATAAAAACAATTAAAAAACTAAACAAATGAAAAGTAAAAAATATAAAACACCAAGTAACTCAAGTCCAAGAAATAGTAGAAGAGGTTGTTTGTGTTCTGATAATACTTACAGCAGCAAATGTTGTGACGGAAGTTTACAAGCTCAAGGCATTGGAAACATAACTGGAACACCAGAATAAAAATAAATTTGCAAAAAAATATAACAGTTAACGTTTTCAAACGTTTATAGGTATATACTCAAATTATGAAAGCAAACGAAATACTAAACAAAATAAAAAATATTGTTGGTGAAAAAGTTGAACTTTCTGAAAACAAAATAGAAATGGCTGAAGTTACTTTAGAGAATGGAACTGTACTTGTTGCAGAATCGTTTGAAGCTGGTAATTCAATATTTATTAAAACAGAAGATGAGCAAATTGCTTTACCTGTTGGTGAATATGAATTAGAAGATGGTAAAATCTTAGTTGTTGTTGAAGAAGGTTTAATTGACAGTATTAAAGAAGCTGCTAAAGAAGAAGAAGCAGTTGAAGAAGAACTTTCTGAAGAGTCTAAAGAAGTTAAAGAAACTGAATTAGAAGAAGAAGAAAAAGAAGAAATGAACTACGTTACTAAAGAAGAATTTACATCTGCTGTTGAAGAGATCAAAGCAATGATAGACGAAAAACTTGGTAACAAAGAAGAAATGAAGGAAGAAGCAAAAGAAGAAGTTAAGGAAGAAAAAGAAGAACTTTCTGCTGTTGCTCCTGAACCTGTAAAACATAATCCTGAAGCTGAAGTTGATAATAAAATGAACTTTAAAATTTCTGAAAACAGAATTAAAACAACTAAAGACAGGGTTTTTGATAAAATTTTTAACAATAATTAATATAAAATAAAATGGCTAATAGTTTAAATAGTTTAACTACTACATATGCTGGAGAGTTTGCGGGTAAATATTTATCTGCTGCTTTATTATCAGCTAACACAATAGACAAAGGCGGAATTGAAGTGAAGCCTAACATAAAGTATAAATCAGTAATGAAAAAAGTAGCAACAGGTGCTGTAATAGCAAATGCAAGTTGTGACTTCACTAAAACTGACGATGCTGTAACAATAACTGAAAGAATCCTACAACCAGAGGAGTTTCAAGTAAACCTTGAATTTTGCAAAAAAGACTTTGCATCTGATTGGGAAGCGGTTCAAATGGGATACTCTGCATTTGATAATATGCCACCACAATTTTCTGATTACATAATCGGACACGTTGCTGGTTTAGTTGCAGAAAAAAACGAGCAGTCAATATGGGAAGGCGTTAACGCTAACGCTGGCGAGTATGATGGCTTGGCTACTTTAGCTTTAGCTGATACTGATGTTCTTGATGTAACTGGAACAACTGTTGATGCTGCTAATGTTGTTGCTGAATTAGGTAAAATTGTTGATGCAATACCTTCTTCACTTTATGGTAAAGAAGATGTACACATTTACATTTCACAAAACATTGCGAGAGCTTATGTTAGAGCATTAGGTGGATTCGCTGCTACTAATAGTGGTGTAAACGCTCAGTCTCATATGTGGTACGGTGATGGCGCACTTTCTTTTGATGGTGTTAAATTATTCGTTGCTAACGGTCTTAATGATAACACTGCAATGGCTGCTCAGAAATCTAACTTATTCTTCGGAACTGGTTTACTTTCTGACATGAACGAAGTGAAATTGATAGACATGGCTGACATTGACGGTTCTCAAAATGTAAGAATTGTTATGAGATATACAGCTGGTGTTCAATACGGAATCGGATCTGATATTGTTCTTTACCACGTTTAAGAAATAAAATAATAATTAGGGAGCTGAAATGCTCCCTTAATTTAAAATTAATAACAAATGGCTTGCGATTTAACACAAGGTAGAAAAGTACCATGTAAAGATGTTATTGGTGGTATTGTTAGAGCTTGGTTCGTTGACTTTGGAGACTTAGGAACGGTAACTAAAACTGACGATGAAATCACTGATTTATCTGGAACATTTACTTGCTACCAATACGATTTAAAAGGAACAAATAGTTTAGAAACTGCTATTACATCTTCAAGAGAAAACGGAACAACCTTTTTCGAAGAAACATTAACATTAACTTTACCTAAGTTGTCTAAAGAAGACAATAAGGAACTTAAGCTTATGGCTTACGGAAGACCTCACATTGCTGTAGAGGACAGAAACGGAAACTTTATGCTTTGCGGATTAGAGCATGGTATGGACGTGACGGGCGGTAGTATAGCTACGGGAACAGCTTTTGCAGACCTTTCAGGTTACTCATTAACACTTACTGGGCAAGAGCTTGAACCGTCTAACTTTATTAGCGGTGGAACTTCTGCTGATCCTTTTGCTGGAATGAGTTCTGCAACTGTTACTGTAACTGTAGGAACTAATAGTTAAAAAAAGACGCGATTAATATAATTGTGTGATTCATAATATATAGTTTGATTGGAGGGGAGGAAGTGATTAGCCTCCCCTTTTTTTATTTAAAAATATGCAAATATTAACTACAAGTGGCACACGAATTATTAACTTTATACCAAGAGAAACAATAACTGGTACTAAAACTTATAAATTAGTGATAAAGTCAGAAGCTCAAAATAAAGTTATATTAACAGACGATGCAGCAACATTTTCTGAACTGGATTACTATTACCAATATTCAACTACTCAAGCATTAGTTGAGAATAATTACTATACTATTACAATCACCAATACAACAGACAACGCAATAATTTTTAAAGACAAGATGTATTGTTCAGACCAAACACTTTCAGACTATGAAATTTCAAACGGTGTTTATATAGAACAAAGCACAGGAAACAATCAATTTGTTTATTATGGATAATTTACACTTAATACAATTAAATCAATACGAAAGACCTACTATTACAGAAGAACGTAATAGAAACTATGTATCAATAGGAGATAATAACGACTATTATCAATGTTTAATTGATGCTTACATGGATAGCACTACAAACAATGCGGTTATTAACGGAATAGTCAACCAGATATATGGCAAAGGATTAGATGCTACTGATTCAGCTGAGAAGCCTGACCAGTATGCACAAATGAAAAGTTTAGTTAAACCTCACGATTTAAGAAATGTTTGTCAAGATCTTAAGTTATTAGGAGAAGCTGCTTTTCAAATTACTTACAATGGTAATAAAATATCAGCAATAACACATTTTCCAAGAGAAACTTTAAGAGCTGAAAAGATGAATGACAAAGGCGAAATAAAAAACTATTTTTATTCTGCTGATTGGTCTAAGGTTCAAAGAAATACTAAACTAAAAAAGTTTCCTGTTTTTGGTAGTGGTGGACAAAATGAAATTTATATCATTAAAAGATATGTTACTGGTTTTTACTACTATTCACCAGCTGACTACAATACAGCTTACGCCACTTTAGAAAACGAAATTGCTTGTTATTTAATTAACGATACTCAAAATGGTTTTAGTGGTACAAAGGTTGTAAACTTCAACAATGGTGTACCAGATAGAGAAAAACAACTTGCTATAAAGAATGATGTAATGTCTAAACTTACAGGAAGTTATGGCGAGAAAGTAATTGTAGCATTTAATAACAATGCAGAAAGTAAAACGACTGTCGAGGATATACCATTAAATGATGCACCAGCTCACTACTCTTATTTAAGTGAAGAATGTTCTAAAAAGATTATGTTAACTCATAGAGTTACTTCTCCATTATTACTTGGCTTATCTTCTGCTAATGGTTTTTCAAGTAATGCTGATGAAATAGAGAACGCTTCAAGGCTTTTTAATAACGTGGTTATACAACCATACCAAAACCTTTTGATTGATTGCTTAGATACAATATTAGCAGTGAATGATATTAGTTTAAATCTTTACTTTAAAACTATTGAGCCACTTGAGTTCATGGATTTAGAGAACGTTGAAGGCGAAGAAGCTATTGAAGAACAAACTGGCATTAAAGAAGAAGAAGAAAACACCGCAGAACTGGAATTAATGGCTTCTAATGCTAAAAAATCTGATTTAGATAAATTTATTGAGTCAGGACAAACAGAAGAGCAATTATCAAACGATTATGATTTAGTACACGAAGCTGACGTTGATTATGATTTAGAAGACGAACTTGATTATGTAGTTAAAGAAATAAATAAAACTACTAAAAAAGAATTTTCTGGAACAGGTAGAGCTTATCCAAATGCAGAAAGTTCTCAAGACGGAACATCAACAAGAGAAGAGGAAGAAGGTGTTGAATTTATAGTTAGATATTCTTACACTACAGCACCACAATCTTCTGCTGCTAATTCAAGAGATTTTTGCAAAGCTATGTTGTCAGCTAATAAACTTTATAGAAAAGAGGATATACTTAGAATGAGTAATACAGCAGTAAATGCAGGATTCGGAGAAGGTGGAAGTGATACTTACTCAATTTGGCTCTACAAGGGCGGAGCGAGATGCTCCCATCGCTGGAACCGTAAACTGTTTTCAAGAAAAGGTGGAAGAAGTTTAGGTGAAGCAGTATCAACAACAAAGGCAATTAAAAGAGGATTTAGACCAGAATCAAACGATAACAAAGTTTCAATAGCACCTAAAAACATGAAGTACGCTGGTTACACTGCTGCTTATTGGAATAAAAAAGGGTATAAGAAATGAGTAAAGCACTATTTGTAACAAGACACGATATATCAGTATTTACTGCTGCTAATGGCAACATCGACAATGACAAGATCTTACCTTATATTAACCAAGCGCAAGATGTTCACATACAAAATTATCTTGGTACTGATTTATATAATAAAATACAAGCTGACATAGTTGGTAGTACTTTGGCTGATCCTTATTTAAGTTTATTAAATGACTATATTAAACCAATGCTACTACATTGGAGCATGGTCGAGTATTTACCTTATGCTGGTGTTAATATTGCTAATGGTGGTATATATACTAAAAACCCTGAAAACAGTACAGCATTAACAAAAGAGCACGTTGACTACTTAATACAAAAGTCAGAAAGTACAGCACAATTTTATACAAGAAGATTTATTGATTATATGCAAAGTGGAGTAGCACCTTCTAACTTTCCAGAATATTACAGTAATACACAAGCGGATATGTATCCAGATGACGTTGCAGAAAATCAAACTTGGGTACTTTAAAATAAAAAAACTATGAGTGACACTTGGGGTAAAGGTTCGGTAAATAACAACATAGGTTGGGGACAAGCTGCTGGTAGTGCAACTAATGACTGGGGTAAATCTCAGAAGGAAAGTTGGGCTGGTCAAACAGATATTGTTGGCATAACTTCTGTATCCATTACTTATTCATCAAGCGCATTTTGTTCTGATGCAAATGATCCTACACCAACCATAAGTAACAACGCTGGTGCTGGAACTTTTAGTTCAACTGCTGGTTTAGTTTTTATTAGTACAACTACAGGTGAAATTGACATTTCTGGTTCAACTGCTGGTAGTTATGTAATTACTTATACAGATACAGATGCTGCTACTGCAACTTTTGATTTAGCTATTAACACAATACCTACTGTGACAGTAAGTGCTTCTGCTGGTACTATTTGCGATGGTGAAAGCACAATATTAACTGCAAGTGGTGCTAATTCTTATACTTGGAGCAATGGCGTAACAGGAGCAAGCATAACAGTTTCACCAAGTACAACAACTTTATTTACTGCAACAGGAACAGATTCTAATGGTTGTACAAGTTCTGGTGCAACTACAATTACTGTAAATGCTCAAGATAGTGCTGCTTTTAGTTATGCTGCAAGTGCTTTCTGTGCTAATGGTACAGACCCAACACCAACAATAACAGGTACTGCTGGCGGTGCTTTTACTTCTACTGCTGGAATAACTTTAAATAGTTCTACTGGTGAAATTGATTTGGATGCTTCTACAGTTGGAACTTATTCAATTACTTATACAACTACAGGAGTTTGTCCAGCTAACCAAAGTACAAACATTACAATTAACGCTGCTGACAATGCTGCTTTTGCTTATTCTGCGAGTAGTTACGAACCAACAGATGCAGACCCAACACCAACTATAACAGGTTTAACAGGCGGAACGTTTAGCGGAACTACTGGTTTAGTAATTAATTCAACTACTGGTGAAATAGATTTAAGTGCTTCTACTGTTGCGAGTCATACTATTACTTATGATACTACTTCAAGTGGTTCAAGTGTTTGCCCAAATACATCTACACAAACAGTAGATATTGCTTTAGCTGGTATTGCTAATAATTACAGTATGAGCTTTGATGGTTCAGATGATTATATAGATGTAGGTGATAATAATAGTTTAAATCCGACATCACAATTAACATTATCTGTTTGGGTTAAAAAAATTGGAAGTGGCACTGGTTCTACTCCTGCTGTTTACTCAAGTAGTAAAAGTTCATCAAATAATGGCGGTTTTTTAATTACTCTTCATCCTACAAGTTCAAGATTTCAATTTTATGTAGACACAACAGGTTCAGGCGGTTGGGTTTCCATACAAAACAATGTTGGTATAGTTACAAACCAATGGTATCATATAGTGTCTACTTGGGATGGTAGCAACATTAAAATGTATGTTGATGGAGTTTTACAAACAAATACAGCAAGTGTTTCACAAATAGTTTATTCTATAGATATAAGTGCAACAATAGGTAAATATGCTACAAGTTATTTCAATGGCTCTATTGACGAAGTAGCAATCTGGGATACAGCTCTAACATCTACACAAGTATCGGAGATATATAACGCAACCTCAGCAGGACTAACTAAAGACTTGTCAACTATTGAACCTTCAAATTTAAAATATTGGAATCGCATGGGCGATTGATAAATTTAAGATATGAGTAACTACTATAATGACCAATGGCGTTTGCCTAACAATGAGAATAAAGACAAGCAGAGTAACTATTCTATGTATATAGATAGCACTCCATACATAAAAAGCTCATTATCTGTAGATGAATTAAATGAAATTACTATTTCTTTATGGTTCAAAACTTCTATAAGTAACCAAAGTGATGGAGTTTTAATTGCTTTTCCAGAAACTACAAGTGCAACAGGTCTTGATATTTCTTTCCAATATTCAAATCCAAATGAAAAAATAAGATTTAACACTTACACACATTCAAGTAATAATAGAGTAGAAGCTAATTTTAATTACAGCGATAATAATTGGCATAATTTAATATGTAGTTATAATGGTTCTGTTCATAATATATATATAGATGGTGTTTTAAAAGCATCTGAATCAGCTTCAGGAACTTTAAAAAATGCTCAAAATGAATTTTTTATTGGTGCGTTTAACACTACATATCCATCATTAAGAGCTGATAATACATTTTATGACCAAGTGGCTGTTTTTAATTACGCTCTTTCTGATGGTGGTGTTTCAGTTGGCCAAACTGCTACTGGTCAAATAGCTACATTATATGGTGGTGGTTCTGCTATAGGAAACCCAATGTCGCTAAGTCCAGCTCCTGTTGCTTACTATCCTTTAGGCGACCAAGATGCGTTTAACGGAGCAGATTATTTAGTGCCTAATAGTTCTTTGAAAGATTATGTTTTTGATTTTAACGGTAGTAGTAACGTAGTTGATACTGGAACTGGTTTAACAATTACAAGAGATTTAACGCTTTCAGGTTGGGTTAAATTTACATCAACCAGCTCAGGTGGTAGCACTGTTATTTCTAAACACATAACCGCTTACGGTCAACCCTATTATACTTATCGCTTGTATATTGAGAGTAATAAAGCTAAGTTTAGAATAGGAATAAGCACAGCAACTTTTATAACAGGAACTACAGATATAAATGATGGTAACTGGCATCATATACTTAGCACTTATGATGGTAGTAATATTAATTTATATGTTGATGGAGTTTCTGACGCTACTGCTGTAGCAGTTTCTGGTAATTTAAATACTGCTGTTAAAAAAACAACAATAGGTAATGTTATAAGTGGAGATACAAACGCTTTATTTACAAACACTGTATTTAACGGTGAACTTTCTAACGTTCAAATATTCAACACAGCACTACCAGCAACAGGTTCTAACTCAATAGAAACTCTTTACAATAATGGTTCACCACTTACTTCAATGTCAGGATTTACTTCTTTACAAGGTTGGTGGAAATTAGATGCTTCTGCTACTTATGATGGTTCTGATTGGACTATCCCTGATGACAGTTCTAATTCTAACGATGGCACAAGCTCAGGAATGACACAATCAGCATTACAACAGTCAGATTTATCTTTCAAAACTTCTTATTCACCCTACGCTTTAGATTTTGATTCTGGTAGTGGTGATTATTTACAAGTTCCTAATACTACAGATTTTGATTTTGGAACAGGAGATTTTACTTGGTCACTATGGATAAATTATGAAACACACGTTAATTATTCAGGTTTATTATATACTGGAATTTCTAATACTACATATAGATTAAAATTTCAAACATCTGGACAAATATTATTTATGCAAAATGCTGACGGAGATTCTCAAGTTGCTGATTTAGGAACTAATATTACTGGCACAGGTTGGCATCATTTATGCCTTGTAAGAAGTTCTGGAACAATAACTACTTATTTAGATGGTTCTCCTGTTGACACAGATTCAAGAGCGGGCAACGTTAACTCTAATGGTAATGATTTACTAATTGGAAAAAATGGAAGTAGTAGTTATTTTAATGGTAAACTGTCAAATATTTCAATATGGAACGCTGGTTTAACATCTTCACAAGTAAAAGAAATTTATAGTGAAGGTGTACCACAAAACTTAAACAACCATAGTGCCTATTCAAACTTAGTAAGCTGGTGGCAGTTAGGTTCTAATAGTTCTTTTAATACTAATTGGACTGTACTTGATGAAAAAGGTAGTAACAATGGAACGTCTGTAAATATGATAGAATCGGACATCGTAGACGGAGTAAATTCTTACGCTAATGGTTTGAGTTCTGGAATGGGTGGCGATGAAGTAATAGGTGATGCACCTTACAGCAGTAGCAACTCGCTTAGTGTCAATATGGATGTAGAAGATAGAACAACAGACACACCAAGTTAAATAATATTAAATAAATAAAAATGAATAATAGAACATACATAATTTGTGATTTATCAGACAGTAACCTTGTGTTATTTTCACAAGTAAACCAAAGCTCTGCGCAATCTGTAAGAAGGAATTTAGCTAATACTGAAATGGTTTTAAGTTACCAAGTAGAACCAAGTTTTATAACTGATGGAACTTTAACACCTTTAGGAGTATATACTCACGAAGAAATTTTAGTTATTTTAGCTGGCAGCGATTGGAGTGAACCAATGCCAGAATAATGAATTGCTTAAAAAGTATAAAGATGGATGATCACAGTATATTGATGGCTGTAACTGCTTTAATATCCGCAATAGGCTTAAAAGAGGTTTGGAGTATATTTAAACAAAAGATTGATATTAACGCAAAGAAAGAAGAAAGAAGCGACAGTATGTATGCTCAACAAGTTGCAGTTTTAAGTAATAAGATACAACAGCTTGAAACAAAGATTGAATTATTAATTGAGGAAAATATACAGTTAAGAGTTAAAGTTGTGAAGATGGAAGCACGTTTAATTACGAGTGCTAAGAAAAAAGTAAATAAAAGAAAAGATGAGAAAAGTAAATAAGATTGTAATACATTGTACTGCTACCAAAGAAGGGCAGAACGTAAGTCCAGCTACTATAAAGAAGTGGCATTTAAACAGGGGTTTTTCGGACATTGGCTACCATTACATAATTTCTATTGAAGGAAAAATTAATTCTGGTAGACCAGTTTCTAAGATTGGTGCGCACGTTAAGAACGGTAATAGCGATAGCATTGGCCTTGCTTACGTTGGTGGTTTAGATTCTAATGGTAAAGCAAAAGACACAAGAACAGAAGCTCAAAAAGCATCATTAATTAAAATACTAAAAGTTTTAAAAAACATTTATCCTAAAGCGAGTATTCATGGACATAGAGACTATTCACCTGACAAAGATGGCGATGGTGTAGAGGAACATGAGTTTATGAAGCAGTGTCCTTGTTTTTCAGCTGAGGAAGAATATTTAGATTTACAACCAAAATCATTTAAACCAAAAACTAAAAAAGCAAAAGAAAAACTAAATGGAAAAAAACAATCAAACTAACTTAGAAGACTTAATTAAAAGAATGGAAAACGTTCCAGTTCCAGAAAGAACTTGTAACATAGATGACGAAACTTGTGAAAGTTGTAGCGGATGAAGAAACTGCAAGACACTAAAATAGGGCAATTACTAAAAGAAAAAGCACCACAAGTTTTTGAGGTAGCAAAGAATCTTTTACCAGACAAAGGCTTGTTAGGAGTTGTTAAAAATTTAGTTAGTCAATCAGATTTATCGCAAGAAGATAAAGAACAAATACACAAGCAGCTTGTAGAATTTTACGAGTTAGAGGTAAAAGACAGAGACAGCGCAAGAGATAGAGAAGTTAAAATGGCTGAGGCTGGTGCTAATGACTGGATGATGAACGTTACAGGCATCATTGGTTTATCTTGTTTTGTTTTTATTATTTACTCGGTTGTGTATATACCACAAGTTTTAGACAATGAATTGTTTATACATTTAATGGGTATGGTAGAAGGTGTGGTCATTGGAAATATCTTTGCTTTTTACTACGGAACAAGTTCTAAAAAGTAATTTATAATTTTTTTTTATATATTTAACAAAAAACTGTTAAATGAAATCACATAATAAAAGGTGGAGAGAGAAGGGTTCTAACCCAAAATACCGTTTAAATACAGACGAAGCTCAGATTATAAACGATTACAGAAGGTTAAAGCAAGAAGCACAAGCAGAAGGTTTAAATCCTAATGACATTCACAGCGGGTGGATCAAAAACAAAAAAGCCAGTTTATATTTTAAAAACCCAAATTTTAAGAAAAACGATTTAAAGGAGTTTAAGCAACAGTTATTAAACGACTTAAAAGAATATTCACCAAACTTTCAAAAGGTTGTTAAACCTAAAGTAAAGGATGGCCATTGCTTGTTAATATCACCAGCTGATATACATATTGGTAAATTATGTAAAAGTTTTGTAAGTGGTGAAGAGTATAACAAACAAATAGCAGTACAAAGAACATTAGAAGCTATTGACGGTATATTACAAAAGAGTAACGGTTTTAACATAGATAAATTAATACTTTGTATTGGTAACGATGTAATGCACATTGACACACCAAGCGGTGGTAAAACTACAAGAGGAACGGTTCAGGATGTTGACGGTATGTTTTTTGAACATTTTCATATAGCAAAAAGATTATATATAAATATTATTGAAACCTTAGTTAGTTTCTATCCTGATCTTCATGTAGTTTACAATAGCAGTAACCACGATTACTTAACAGGATTTTGTTTAGCTGATACAATAGCAACTTACTTTAGAAATAGTAAAAACATAACTTTTGATATTAGTTTACAGCATAGAAAGTATTATACTTATTATGATAATTTAATAGGCTCAACACATGGCGATGGTGCTAAGTGGGACTTATTACCGTTATTAATGGCTGATGAATGTTCTGAATGGAGTAAAACAAAATATAGATATATGTTTACTCACCATGTTCATCATAAAATGAGTAATAAAGATTTAGTTGGATGCACTTTAGAAAGTTTTAGAAGTCCATCACCAGCAGACAGTTGGCATCATAAAATGGGTTATACTTCATCTAATAACCAAGCAATTGAAGGGTTTGTATTTTCAAAACATAATGGCCAAGTAGCCAGAATTACACATTTATTTTAGAATTAACATTTCTTTGTTAATAAAGTTTTTGTGGTGTTTTGTAATATGTATTATAATTATATATATATTTACAAACATAAACTTAAACAAATGGATATATTTAATAAAACGCAAATCTTTAACGACTTAGAAGAACTAAGTCAGTTAGCAAATAAAATAGATAAACAAAACGAAGAATTAATTAACTATATAAATAACAAATAATTATGAGTAGAGAAATATCATATACAACGAGAACCTTTTATGTGCCAGCAAATAAAATAGATACGCTGGTAGAATTTCAAGGTAAATGCAAAGAGAACGGACACAGGTCTTATTCTGAGGTATTACTAAGTTTAATGGAGCAATACAACAAGTCATGATACATTATCCGCACCCTCACAACGAACAGCACCATAATGACAATATAGCTCATTGGTGGGCTTATGAAACTAACAAGTATTTACAAGATAGATTAAGAAACTTAGTTGTAAGAGCTAACTGGAATAAAAGAATTATTTGTCAAATAAGATTATCAAACAATGACTTAGAAATACATAGACATAGGTTTGATGGTTACATTTCACAATTAGACAACATTGCAAAACAATTAAAAACTATTGCGGTGCAATACAATGAACAAAGAATAAATAAATTAAAAACTATATTTACAAAAATTAAAAACTATGAAAATTAAAGAAATAGCACAGAAATATAAATTATCAAAAGATGACTTTTGGGAATTAAAAAGAGGAACAAGATCAATGTGGATTATTACACATGATGCTTGTGAAAAGATAGCAGCTCAAGAAAACATACAATTCGGCGCACCTACAATATATAGAGACAGCAACCAAGATGTAGCTATAGTAGGAGATGCAAAAAGAGGTAATAAAATTATCTGGTCAACTGGTGAAGCTGGTCCTAAGAACTGCAAAGCTCCTTACCCTTTTGCAATGGCTGAGAAACGATTAAAAGATAGATTAGTATTAAAATTAATTAACGCTTACGAATATGGTATTTATTCAGATTCTGAAGCAGATAACTTTAAAAAACAATGATAGAGACAAACGTTTTAGAGGTGATACAAGTGGTCTTGCTTTGCCTCACATTAGGGTTTTTAATCGGAACTCATTTAAATAAAAAATAAATTAAACTATATATTATGAAAAAGAATCACTTAAGTTACTCGGCATTGTGCCAGTTTAAAAAGTCACCAAATCACTTATTAGCTTATTGGAATAAAGAAACAAAAACAACTGATGCAATGCAGTTTGGTACAATAATACATAAGATGTTATTAGAACCAGAAACATTTGCTGATGAGTTTGCGATCTTTGAAGGTGCAAGAAGAGCTGGTAAACAATGGGTTGAGTTTAAAGAACAGAACGAAGGTAAAACACTAATTAAGCAACAAGAGTTAGACGATGCTAATAAAATAATTAACAACGCAATGTTGCATCCAGTACTAACTGAAATGATGCAGAATAAAATACAATCTGAAGTTAAATTAGAATGGCAACATAAAGATGTTAATTTTAAGGGCTTTGCGGACCTTGTAACAACGTTTAACGGCAAGTATTGCATTGTAGATATAAAAACTACTAATGATGCTGGTAGACGTTTTGAGCGTGACTTGTATTACAATGATTATAAAATGCAGTTAGCAATGTATCATGACCAATACGACAAAGATACAGATGCTTATATTGTAGCAATAGAAACTACTACACCATTTAATGTTCAGATATATAAATTAGATGATAGTTTATTATTTAAAGGTTGGATGGATTACGACCATTACACTGATAAGTTTTTAGAATGGGATGGTAAGCCACAAGGATACTCAAATAGTATAGTAGAAGTAAAAACAGAAACAGAAGAAATATGAAAAAACTTGCAATAATAGGCGGATTAAGCTTGATGACTGCTGGCACTACAAGTATAGTCTGGCACAAACAAAACTTAAATTTAAATCCTAATACATTTGCAATAGCTACAGGAGGGTTTTTTGTAGCTGTAGGAATTACCTACAAATTTTAAAAATCAAAAATAAATATAATGAATAACAACAATAATATACAAATAAATGAAACTACTGATTATAGTAGATTTAAATTTTTACATGGTAATAGAAATGTGAATAAAAACCATGTACAAAGATTGAAAAACTCAATGACTAAAAATTACTTACACACTGTAATAACGGTAAACCAAAACTATGAGGTTATAGATGGTCAACATAGATTAACAGCTTGCTCAGAACTTGGGTTGCCTGTTAAATATGTCATGCTTAAAAACTATGGCTTAAAAGAGGTACAAACTTTAAATGCAATGACATCAAATTGGACTACAGGTCAATATTTAGATTCATATTGCACTAAAGGTTATCAAGATTATATTGATTATAAAAGGTTTAAACTAAAATATAATTTATCACATAGGGAAAATATATTATTATTATGTTCACCTGATATTAGAACGCATGAAGAAAAGTTTAAAGACGGTTCTTTTAAAGTAATTAATTATAAAAAAGCGTGCTATTATGGGGATGAATTATCAAAAGTTGCTGAATTTTATAAAGGATATAATAGAAGGTATTTTGTAAGAGCTATATATTTTTTATTAAATAAGCCTGAGTTTTCTATGGATGAGTTTTTGCAAAAACTAACATTTCAAAGAACAGCACTTGTTGACTGCGTAAATAGAGATTCTTATTTATCTTTAATTGAAGAAATATACAATTATAAAAGAAGAATGAAAATTAATTTAAAATACTAAATAATAAACAATAAAAACAAATAACAATGAATAAAAAAGAAGAAACAATATACTGCGGAAGCGGTAAAGTTATGAATGACAAATGGTTAAAAGTGACTATTAATCCAACTAAAATCGCTGATCACATTCAAGAGTTTAATGGTAATAAGTTTATCAAATTAAATATTAATATAAAAGATGAGCCAGATCAGTACGACAAAAATGTAAGTATTAGTGTTGATACTTGGAAGCCAGATGCAGAAGCACCAAGAGCTGCTGTAAAAGAAACTTCAAATGACTTACCCTTTTAAATACCATGAAGGAATCAAAAGTCTTGAAAGCATTGGGTTTGACTTCGTCAGATATACAAAATTTATTGATGAGCGGAGTATCAATGCCAGAAATAGCAAAGAGGTATAAAATTAGTTATATCTCTTTAGTTCAGGCATATAAAATCCAAAAGAAAGATTTCAAGTATATTGATTTTGTACAACCTAAAAAAGAAGTGGAGGACATTAAAAAGGTGTCCTTCACCTTTGACAAACTATATACAGAAGAATCACTAAACGAAGATGAGCTGATTGCTTATTATAAGTATGAAGCAAAACACAAATCATATTATGAATAAAGAAATCGCAAAAGAATTAAATGCTAAAGCTAATCACATAGCTAAATTATATTCAAAGAAAGATAGAGAAGGAAACTATAATAATGAAGATTTCAAAGTAAAAGAAGCAATACCAACTTCGGATCACACCGCAACTGTTATAATGGAAAAGAACACAGGAAAGTTAGCTGCTTATTTTTTTTACTATATTAATCGCGGAAAAAGCAAAGGCTGGAAATATTTTGTACCAACTGATTCACATATAACTGGTATGAGAGCTTTTGAATATTATAAATTACAATGTGAACGATCAAACTATAAAAAAAATTTTTAAATTATATATTATGAAACTAACAAAAAGAAAAGGTTTTAATTTTTTTAGAAGTTATTACGATGTTTATAACGAATTAGAAAAAGATAAAGACAAATTACAATTTATTGAAGCGTTACTTAACAGGCAGTTCTTAGGTGTAAAACCTACTAATTTAAAAGGCATGGCTAAGTTTGCTTATATAAGTCAGACTAATAGTATTGATAGCCAAGTTAAAGGTTATGAGACTAAGACTGGCAATGCCCTATCACAAGACCCTAAGCAAGGGGGTAAGCATGGACCTAAGCAAACCCCTAAGCTACAAGTAGAAGTAGAAGAGAAAGTAGAAGGGAAAGAGAAAGAGAAAGGTGTTAAGTTTAAAGACCCTTACCTAACTACAACATTTATAAAATGATAGTTAACAAAGAAGATAACTTAAAATACTTATACGCTTTTAAGGAAGGTAAGATTAAACGTGGTTTAGAAATTGGTAACGAGTTTGACAAGTGGTATGTTCACAAGCGTGGCAGCTTTACAGTAATTGTTGGCTTAGATAATGTTGGTAAAACTTTTTTTATGTTATGGTATTTTTTATGCTTAAGTATTAAACATAATGTAAAGTGGTGCATTTGGTCTGGTGAAAATAGTTCTGGACAATTAACAAGAGATTTAATTCAAATGTATGCACAATGTAAATTAAGTGAGTTAAGTAAAACTAAAATTGATGAATACAACAATAAGATTTCAGAGTGGTTTACTTTTGTAAGTAATAAAAAAATGTACAATCATAAAGACTTATTAAAAATATTTAAGCAAAGTAATTGCGATTCATTTGCGCTTGATCCTTTTACAGGTTTAAACCATGATAGAAGAGTTAATCAATATGAACGTAATTATTTAATATGTAATGACATAAGAGACTTTTGCAATACTACAGGTAAATCAATTTATGTAATGACACATCCAATGACAGAATCTGCAAGAAGAGTATTTCCACCCAACCATGAATATGCTGGTTATATACAACCACCAAGAAAATCTGATGTTGAAGGTGGTCAAGTGTTTGCGAATAGATGCGATTCTTTTCTTTCGATACATAGGTTTATTAATTCACCTGAAAGCTGGATGATGACACAAGTAAGAGTAGAGAAAATAAAAGACAAAGAAACTGGAGGAACACCAACTCTTGATAAACCACTATGTTTTGATTACAATGGTGGACTTGGTTTTACAATTGGTGGTAATAATGTACTAAAACAAAAACAATGAAGATATTAAATTTATATGCTTGTTTAGGTGGTAACCGATACAAGTGGGATGAAGTTACAGATATAGAAGTAACTGCTGTTGAATTAGACCCAGAGGCAGCAAGATTGTACCAAGAGAGGTTTCCAAATGATAAAGTAATAGTAGCAGATGCTCACCAATATTTGTTAGACAATTATAAGGAATTTGATTTTATTTGGAGTAGTCCACCTTGTCCAACACATAGCAGAATGAATTTATCTAATGTTAATAAAATAAAATTAAGCTATCCAGATATGAAACTGTATCAAGAGGTGATATTTTTAAAACAGTTTTTTAAAGGCAAATATTGTGTCGAAAATGTTGTGCCATATTATGAGCCGCTAATACCATCAAATAAAAGAGGCAGACATTTATATTGGACTAATTATAACTTGCCTAATAATTTAGGTGAAAGAAAAAGTGTTGACTGGTCAAGAATAAAAAATGAAATAGATGCTTGGTCTAAATTTCACAATTATGATTTTAGAAAATACAAAGGCGAACAAGCAAGAAGAAAAATAGCAAGAAACTTAGTAGACTATGAAGCTGGTAAAACAATATTAGAAACAGCAGTAGGAATAGTAAGAAAACAAAATGTAAACCAAACAGAATTATTTTAAAACAAAAACAATGAAATACAAATACGAAAACATAGAAGAGTTTACAGGATTTAAAAGCTGGACTGATAAAAGAAAAATAGATACACTTTTAGAAATAGATTGCAGTTTGTATGCACATCTTGGAACAGATTCTACTAAAGCAGAGAAAGAAGAAGTAAAAAGAAAAAGTATAGAGATATACAGAACTATTAAAAAGATAGATAAAGAATTAGGAGATGAGTTTTTATTAACCATGAACTTAAAACAATGACAGATTTAGATTATACAATTACAAAGAACAAATTAGAAATATTACTTTTAAAGGCACAAGAAGGTTTAAAGGTGGGTAAGGTAACACAAAGTAAATTGGATGCAGTAGAAACGCTACAAAGTAGCTTAAAATGCATTATAGAACTAAGAAGCACAATTGATGAAATGAAAAACAAACAAACGTTGTTAACAATGCAAAATGTAAAAGCATATCAAGAAACTGCAGAACTTAAGAAAAAATTTAATACATTTAAAAAATGAACGGATTATTAGCATTAATTATTACAACACATTTAATCAGTTTTATAGCTGGATCAGTTGTAACATATTTTTTTTATAATGAATAAAAAAAGGTCTTTAAATGAATACAGACAAACAAAGGACTCGTATTATATTAACCATGATACTCCTGTTGAATATAGTATTAATTTTTTGTGTAGGTTATATACTAATGACGCTGAACTTGGAGCAATAATTAGAAAACATTTTCAAAAGTTATGAGTTTAAATGCAAATCAAAAAGGTAAAAGGTTCGAGCTAAAAATTGCAAAAGATTTAGCAAAGAAGTTTGACACAAATATAAGAAGAACACCAAACTCAGGTGGATTAAGTATTAAAGGAGATATTCTAACAACAAGTGGCATACTATCTGAGTATAGTTGGGAATGTAAAAATCAAGAGAAGCTCAATATCTGGAAAGCACTGGAACAAAGTAAAAACGATGCTCTTGGTACTATGAAAAGCCCTGTGGTTGTGTTTACTAAAAACTTTGAAGACGATTACATTGCTTTAAAATACGATGATTTTGTAAATATACTTCTTGAATTAAATGAGTACAGAAGTAAATAATATATTGCACCTTTTGGTAAGAGATGAAAAAACTTGGCTAAGTATGGCCGAAGAAATAAGCAGCAATAGTAAAATACCAGCAAAAGATTTATTACACGACTTTTATATTGCTTTACATAGTAAAATTGATAGTAAAAAAGTAAAAATTAATGATATTCTATATAACGATTCTTTAAATAAAGCGTTTATATATAAGATGATGCACAATATATTCATTGATACAATAAGAGTAGACAAAGATATACTAATAGAAAAAGATTTAAAAAACATAGTAGAA
>Ga0181394_1000345_pt1 | contig 21201 bp, 18 predicted proteins | sample 17SPOviralmetaG_FD_130123 | JGI IMG/M metagenome (GOLD analysis project Ga0181394, IMG submission 130123) | Marine viral communities from the oligotrophic San Pedro Time Series (SPOT) site, San Pedro Channel, CA, USA - 17 SPOT_SRF_2010-11-23 | ecosystem: Environmental > Aquatic > Marine > Strait...
AAGTGTCAATGATAATTTATCTTCAACAGATTTGAATTTTAATTCAGTATATACAACAGGTCAATTAGCTGACTCTATGATTATATATATTAATCAAGAAGCTATGAGAATAAGAGGTGTTAATTATGTAGATGGAAGTAGTACAAATGACATTGTTCAATTAATTGTAGATAGAGATGTATTTGAAACAGGTGTGCTAGAACACGCTGGAGTATCTGAAGTTCAAGTAGTTTCTTCTAGCAGTATAGCAGTAACAAGTGGTGGTTGGGAATCTGGTACATACGAATTTTGTCACAGTATAGTAGACTTGCAAGATAATGAAACGTTACCACAGGCAGTTCAATCTAGTACTTTTGACATTACAGCAGGTGCATATTTTAGTGGAGTTGGTTTTAGAATAAAGTATGCTTCATGGAATAGTAGGAAGAACGAAAAAGGTGTTAGGATATTCACTAGAAAAAAAGGTGGAAATGGTAGATGGATATTATTTTTAGATGTAGACTATAGAAAAGGTGTTAGAAAAAATCTATTTGAAGAGTTTGAAGACTTTACTGACAATACATCTACATATAAACAAGTTTCATCATTAGACATTGTAAATCCATCTTTAGATACATACGAAAGTATTACTGGGTATTCTCAAGACGAAGAAAACATTACATTTGGTAGTGACGGTGGATTTAAAGCATCAACTGTATGCTCTAGAAGAGCATGGGTTGCAAATGTAAGAAAAAATAATTTAGTACATGATGATAGAATATACTATAGTCCAGTAAATAGATTTTCTACATTCCCTGATAGTTACTTCTTAGACATCGGTATTAGCGATGGTGATTCATTTACTGCATTACATAGCTTAGGAAATAGATTGCTAGCGTTTAAACAGAGAAAGCTTTATATAATCAATGTATCATCTACGTCAGATGCTGGATGGTATTTAGAGGCAGAATATGATGGTATGGGCTGTAGACAGCAAGAATCAGTATGTAAGACACCATTTGGAGTATGCTGGGTGAATGATGATGGAGTATATATATTTGATGGTTCATCAGCACCAAAAGAATTAACATTAGTATTAGATGATGCTACATGGAGAACAAATCAACTTTCTAAAAATCCAGCTATTGGATATAATAATAAATATAAACAATTAAATGTAGTACAAGATACTGCAGCAGATACAGATGTATTTGTATACGACTTTCCTACACAAGGATGGAGTATAACTAAATCAATAGGAAGTTCTGGTATATCAAATTTTCTACCTTCCTACGATGGATTATATTATTTAGAATATGGTGCAACAAATGGTAAAACTGTAAAACTTTTATCAGGTGATGTAGGTACAAAATCAATAGATTTAAAAACAAAAGATATAGACTTTGGAAATCCAGGTTTAGTAAAAAGAGTAAATAGAGTATTTGTTACTGCAAAAGGCAGTGGAACTACTTTAACATTCAAATATGCCAATGACGGAGAAACAGCTTTCGCTACAGCAACAGATGCAAATCCTGGAGTTTCTTTAGGCTCAGATTATGTTACAAAAGAATATACAATAGGTAGCTCTGATAGAAATTGCCAGTCTATGGCTTTTGAATTAACATCAAATGGTTCTATAGCTATTAATGATATAAATATAGATTACAGACAAACTAATAAGAGACCTCCTTTATAATGCCAAAATCTGGTGAACATAGAGTTAATACTATTGACTCTTTCTTTAGAGTCAGACCATCTTCTAAGAACCTAAGAGACGGAGAATCTGTATCTTTTCTTGAAGACGGAAAGCTCATAAAGCAAGAAAAAAGAAACGGCGTAGTATATGAAACAAAGTATGCAGAACAAGGAAAAACTGAAAAAGTATCTGCAGGAACAACTACAACTATTATACAAGGTTCTTCTCAGTCTGGAGATATAACATCTGTAACTGCTGGAACTGGTTTAAGTGGTGGAGGTAATTCTGGACCTATAACTTTAAATATAGATTCTACAGTAGCAACTCTTACAGGAACACAAACTCTTACTAACAAAACTTTAACAGCTCCTACCTTAACAGGTACAGCTCAAGGTGCTAATTTAACTCTTACTGGAGACTTAACAGTAGGTGGTACTACGACTACTTTAAATGCACAAAATTTACAAGTAAAAGATAAAAATATTGTATTAAACTATTTAGATGGAGACTCAAGTTCTACAGCAGATGGTGCAGGTATTACAATACAAGATGGAGTAAATTCATCAACCGATGCAACTATATTATGGGACCAAGACCCAGGAGAGTTTGATTTTTCGCATAGAATTACAGCTCCTAGTTTTGTTGGTGATGTAACTGGCGACTTAACAGGAAATGCAGATACAGCTACTGCCTTAGCAACTGCGAGAAGTATTACAATGTCAGGAGAAGTTTCTTCAGGGGCTGTAAATTTTGATGGAACAGCAGGTGTTGTTATACCAAACACTACAATAGGTTCAGGTGTTATTAGCGATGGGAATATAGCTTCTGATGCTGCTATTGCAACAAGTAAATTATTTGCAAATACAATAAGTGGAGTAGCATTAGGTAGTAATTTAAATGCTTTAACAGTTGGAACAGGAATGGCTTTTGCTTCAGGTTCTAACTATACAGGGGCAACAGCAAGACAAATAAATTTAAATTTAAGTGCTATAGACCACGACAGCTTAGGCAATTATGTAGCGAATGAACACATAGACTGGACTATAGACCAAGGTGCTACCAATATTCATGCAGGAAACTATACAGACACTAACACTAATCAGCTAACGACATTTACTGCTACAGATGGTGGTTCACAAAGTGTAACTATTGCTCAAGGTAAATATTGGAAATTTAAAAATGGTGCAGGTGTAGATGTAGAATTTACTGACTCTAATGGTGGAGGCTCAGGAGACCCTTTTGATTTAACATTTAAATTAGATTTATCAACTGTAAATCAATTACCACAAAATGTTGTATCAGGAGACAACTTTTTAGTATATAATTCTACAGATGGTACAGCATTAGCTACATTATCAGAAATACAAGATGCTTTAAGTATTCCAAGTGCAAGTGGTACTACTGATGGTGTTGTTACTTTAAATGCAAATGGTACATTAACTGGAGAATCAGGATTAACTTATGATACAAGCACTTTAGCAGTAACTGGAGACCAAACTCTTAGTGGAGTATTAAAACATAGTGCTACTGGCAATAATAGATTAACTCTTGATGATGATTCAGGTACAGGAAATGAAGTTACTTTAGCAAGTGCAAACAATGTAAATATTTTAATTGACAACACCAATAATGGTACTGGTGATTTCCAAGTAAGAGCAAGACCTACTACTGCAAATGATTTAGATACTGCAAGTATGATTTTAGATATGGATAAAGCGACTGCTACATTTAATCAAGACACATCACAGCAATTTCAAATAGGTGGTGCAAATAGATTAAAAATTTTAGAAACAGGTACATATTTACAAAATAGTTCTTTAGGTGTAGGCATTGCACCATTAAGTGAGAATGCAAGAATACAAGCAACAAATCACATTGAAGCAGGTGTAGGTAGTGGTGCTATTGGTTTAACTATTAATGATGGTGGTGGTAATTCTAATGTAACATTTAATCATACTGAAAGAATTCCTGAACAAAATGGTAATTCTGGTAGAATAGAAGTGAATACTGATGGTGTTGGTGGTCAGTATATGGCATTTGAATTAGCAGGAAATGTTACAAGTGGAGTGACTGTTGCTACTACTGAAATTGCAAGAATTAATGCTACTGGATTACAATCAAGTTTATCAGGTACAGCAGCAAGTCCTGCATTAAGAGTAAATGATACTGATACTGGACTCTATAGAATTGCAGATGATAAATTAGGTATATCTACAGCAGGGACTTTTGCAGTAGCAGTAGATGCTTCCCAAAATGTCGGTATAGGAACTTCAACACCTGAAGGCAAAGTCCACATTTATAATGGAGATGCAAGTGTAGCACCTGATAGTGATGGAGATGAATTAGTAGTAGAAAATAGTGGTGATAGTGGTATTAGTATTTTATCAGGAGAAAGTAGTACACATACTGGTGCAGTAATTTTTGGTAGTGCAAATGATGCTTTTGGTGCAGCACTTCAATATAGTTATCACGGCAATAAATTAAGACTTATGACTGCAAATACTGGACACAAGTTAGAATTTGCAACTGATAATAATACTACTGCAATGACTATTGATAGTTCTCAAAATGTCGGTATAGGAGAAGTTAGTCCAAGTGTTAAGATGCAAGTTTCAGATACAAGTTCAAATTGTTTTATTAGAGTAAAAGGTGGAACTGGTAATTTTGCAGGTATAGATTTTGGAGATAATGATGATGATGATATTTCAAGAATTAGACATAGTAATTCTGACAATAGCTTAAGATTTTCTACTAATAACACCGAAAAAATGAGAATAGACTCATCAGGTAATGTAGCAATAAATCAAGGTAATAGATTTTATCTTGACGGAGTTGCTGCAAGTGGAGACACTTACATACAATCAGATTCTGCTGACAATTTAAGATTTGTTGTTGGTAATCGTAATATGATTGAAATGATTGAAAACGATACTGACCCAGACCAAGTAGTAATTGGTAATGTAGATTTTATTGTAGAAGATGATGCTGGAGTAGCTGTATTAACAGTAGACTCTAGTACAAGTAAAACAACTTTACACAGCTTAGATGTAACTAATGCTTTAACAGCAGGTTCATTTGAAGTTACAACTTTAAAAGTAGCAAACATTCAATATACAGACGGAGATTCTGCTATAACTATTGCAAATGGTGGAGGCGTTTCACTAGCTAATGGATTAACAGTTGATAGTGGAGCTGTAGCCTTTAATGGTGGATTAGATATGAATGAGAATAATATATCTAATGTAGCACATCTTGGAGTAGACAAAATATTTGGAGACGCAGATACAGATACGCAAATAAACTTTGATGGCAGTGATGTAATGACTTTTGATACTGGTAATGCTGAAGCTATGAGAATCAATGCTTCTCAAAATGTTGGTATAGGAACTAACTCACCTGGTGCAAAGTTAGAAATATCTAATGATGTAGGTCATGCACAAAATACTTTATTAGTTATTAAATCAGACGACCCTAATGGAGACCAAGGTGCAAGTTCTACTGCTGATATAGACTTCCATATATGGGATAGTAATACAAGACTATCTACACCACAAGCAAGAATTGGTGTTGTAGGAAATGGTACTGCAAATCAAAATAGCGAAGCAGGTGGACAATTAGCATTTTATACTAATGTTGCAAGTTATAGTTCGCCTTCATTGACAGAAAGAATGAGAATAGATGCTTCAGGTAACGTCGGTATAGGAACTACATCACCTGCAGATAAGATGCACGTTTATCTTTCTGGAAGTGGCACAGGATTAAGACTTCAAGGAGCTGGTGGACAAACTTCTATCAGGTATCAAAACGATGCACAATCTTGGTATGCAGGTATTAATTCTTCTGAACAATTTTATTGGTATGGTTCACAAATAGCTGGTACAGCAGGATTTATCAACACTAATGGTAATTTGTATTGGAATCACAATATTTTATTAAGTGTAAATCACAAATATTTATATTCAAGAGATACAAATGGAGCACTTACAAGAATGTTTGGAATGAACTCAGGGAACACTACTTATATAGGACCAATAGATAGTTATGCAGGTGGTAGTATTGTATATGGAATAAGTTCTAATGTAGTAGACCAAGTATTTTACACAAGTGGTAGTGAAAGACTAAGAATTAAAGCAACTACTGGAAATGTCGGTATAGGAACTGACTCACCTGATGCTAAGCTTGAAGTGAATGGTGGCACTAATTCAGATTTATTCTCTCTTGAAGGTGCAGGTAGTTCATTTAAACTTATAGCAGAATCAGGAAGTACTGGCTCTGCTGATATAATGGCTTATAGATTAGGATTAAGATATGGCTCTAATGATAATGGATTTATAGATTTTTATAGAGGTCCAGATGGTGCTACTGGATATTTAGCTTTTGGTGCTTCGGGTGCTGAAAAAATGAGATTAGATAGATTCGGTAATGTCGGTATAGGAACTGTATCACCAGACCAATTATTAGACTTGCAAGCAGACCCTCCAGTCTTGCAATTAACTAATAGCAGAAATGGTGCTTGGACTTCAGGAGATGAAATTGCACAAATAAACTTTCATTCAAATGATGCTTCAGGTATAGGTGCACATAGTGTAGGATTTATTAAAATGATTACTGGTACTGGCTCAACTTCATTAGGTGGAGAAATGACATTTGGTACTGGAGATTATAATACTGCTGCTACTGAAAGAATGAGAATTGATGAAGATGGTAATGTCGGTATAGGAACTACATCACCCGATTCAAAGTTAGAAGTGAGTGGTTCTGGTGTAACAGCTTTAAAAATTACTGGTAGCTATCCAATATTATACTTTGATGATGCTGATACAGGTGCTTATATAGCAAATAATGCCAATGGTTTATTTATTGGTAAAACCAATAGTCCAAGCTCAACTAATGATATTTTAAAACTTGATTTAACTAATTCAAAACTTGTAACTGCTGGTGGATATTTTGAAATAGGTGGAGGTTCTTCTATTACAGGTATTTTAGGATTTAATAGAAATATAAGCACAGGTGCTATTCACAATGCAAGTTATGGTGCATATCAAATGCAGAATGAAGGCGGTACATTCCGTATTCAAGTATATAACTCATCAGGTGGTAGTGTTGATGCTAATGCTTTTGTTATTAAAGATACTGCAAGAGTCGGTATAGGAACTGCAAGTCCTGCATTAAGCTATGCTAATAGAGGTTTAGAAATACAATCAACAGATGAACAAGTTAGTCTAAGACTTGAAAGAACAGGTAGTTCGCCTAATGTATTAGAAATATCTACAAGAAATTCTGATACATTAATTTACAATGTTGGCACTGCAAGAGCTATGAGATTTGGTATGGCAGGAACAGAGTACATGAGATTTGCCACTAATGGTAGATTTATTGTAGGTAGTAATTATACAACTAATGCATCTACTCAATTAGTAGTTAGTTCAAGCGGTGCTAATGGTATATTACTAAACAATGATAATGGTGCTACTCAAAATTCAGGTAGATTATTTTTTGAGGGTACAAGCACAAGTGCAATATTTCAATCAGGAACTGCATTAAGTTTTAGAAGTGGTGCTACAACTGGTAGTAGCAGTGGTACACAACAAATGTATATTAATTCATCAGGTGCACTATTTACAAATGATGTTAATGTAGATGGACATGTAACTTTACAAGCAGGGCATTATTTTACAGCACACAATGAATCAGCGTATGGTAAGTATAGAATGTATGGAGGTAGTAGTACGTATGCGATAGGTATGAAATCAGGTAATACTTATGGCGGTTTAGGTGATTGGGCTATGACTTTTACATTTAATAATGATGCTGATAGAGGTTTCTTGTGGAGACATTCAGGTATGGCTATTGATGAAGGTGCTATGGGTTTGACAACTGGTGGAAAATTAAATTTAGCACATAGTGCAAGAATTGGATATGGCATAGGAGACGGAACAACACCAGGAGCAACTTATGCACTAGATGTAAGTGGTAGTATTGGAGCAACAGCAGATGTTGTAGCTTATGTATCATCTGACAAAAGATTAAAAGACAATATTAAAAATATTGCAAATCCATTAGAGAAATTAGAAAAACTTAATGGCGTAGAATTTGACTGGAATGACAAGCAAGACTTGTATGAAGGACACGATATTGGTGTTATAGCACAAGAGGTAGAAGAAGTATTACCTGAAATTGTGGATACAAGACAAGACGGTCATAAGGCAGTTAAATATGATAGAATGGTTGCTTTATTAATTGAAGCAGTCAAAGAACAACAACAACAAATAAACGAATTAAAGGAGAAGTTAAATGTCTAAAGTAATTTCAGAAAAAGTACAGGAATCAAATCCTGCAGAAGTAATAAAACAAGTAGAAATAAAGCATACAAGAACTATGAAAGATGCATCAGGAAATGATGTTGTAGTAGTAGACCACGTAGAAGTCAAAAATATAGATGATGCTATATCTCAGTCTGAAAAAGATAAAGCAAGACTAGAAGCTCAATTAGCTGAAGTGACTGCAGAATTAGCAGACTATATAGCAATAAGAGACGCTGAATAATGGCTACACCTACAGTCCCAACGACAAATGTTGGGATGTATAATCATTTGAGAGAAGCAACTGATTGCAACCAAACTACTAATTTAAGTTTGGCAAGTTTATGTAATGGTGGAACTTACAATGGAATACAAAATACTTTTGGTGGGCAAGGTGGCAGAGCAATGTTTTTTGATGTAATTGGTGGGACTAATAATCCAATAACAACTACACCTAATTCTGTTAATCTTTATGATGACATTATAGGAACTGCACCATTTAATCTTGCTAATACCATTGGTGGAAGATATACATAGAATGTTAATAAAATAGTAGAAATGGTAACAAGGATATTAATAAATTAGTGAGGATATATATATTATGACAAAAGGATTTTCACAATACCAACAATCACAACTAGGGGTCTCAGCTGCTAAAGCTAGAGCTATCTCTGAACGTAGTGAAGCACAGTTTCGTACTGGACTTACTGCTATACAGGAAAAAGAGGCTTTAGAAAGAGCAGCAGACCAATTAGAAAAGATAGCAAAAGAAGCATCAAAAAATGCAGCCAAGCGTGGTAGAAAAGTTTCTTTTGGTAGATTGATAGGTGGTACGCTAGGATTTGTATTAGGTGGACCAGCTGGTAAAGCAGCTTTAGGTACAGCTTTAGGTAGTTTAGCAGGTTCAGCAGCAGCAGGTGGATTTAAAAAATATGATGTTGAAGTTCCTGACAGCTTAGTTCCTGGTGGATTATTCTATGGAAGAGAAAGAGAAGCGTTTAAAGAACGTGCAGATGATTTAGAAGAAGCATTTGAAGAGCTGACAAAGCAACAAAGAATGAATATTGGTAAGAACGTGGTTACTGATTATTTAATTGGAAGAGGTCTTGGTAAACTAGGAGAAGCTAAGATTGGAGACCTAGATGTTTCTCTTGACGACTTGCTAGAAACAGGAAAAATATCAAAAAAAGATTATTTAGTAGATATACTGAGAAGTGCAGCTGGTGGTATTGGAGAAGATAGGCTATCTACTCTTCAAGGTTTGGCAGGAGAAAGCACAGATAAATTTGTTGCAGGATTTCAAGACCCTACAGAGCTAATATCTAAATTTGCATCTAATCAGCAATCTGTTGACAAAGCAGGTCAATTAAAAGAATTTATGTATGCAACTCAGGGCATTAGTGTAGACCCTAAAACAGGAACGCCTTATGATGCTTTTTTAGAGCAACTCCCTAGAGGACTTCAGGCTACTAAAGAAGAGCAAATGAGAGTATTGTCAAAATTTACTCCAGATTATATAGGAGCTAATAAACCATATTCTGTTCCTCCTGCATTACAGCAAGACAGAACTATCTTTGATGCATTAAATAGAGAAAGAAATGTATTAATGGGTAGCCCTACAGGAAGTAAATTAGCAGAAACTGTAAGAAATTATGGTGGAGGTGTTAGAACTTCTATACTTCCTGGAAGCAACGAAAAAATGAATTATCCAGCATTTTTTGATGACTTAGTAGACTCAGGAGTAATGACTAATAGGCAGGTTGACGATTTATTTGACAATCCTGATTCTCTAGCTAGAGAGTTTGATTCTTTGTACGGAAATAGAAGTAGACCTACTAGCCTTAGAAATAGTTTATTTCAATCTACAGTAGGACCAATGGGAGGAATATAATGTCACGTTACATGAATTTAGACGGTAGTTTGTTTCAACAAGGTTTTGACCCTTATCAGTTTGACCAACCAAGTGCTTATGAGCAATTTGAAATGCCTGATTTTGGTGCACCTGACCCATCTAACACATTAGCATCTCCTGTTGATACAAGCAATATGAGTCAAGAAGGTCAATTTTTACAGTCCATGTTCGGACCATTAGGTGTTACACCAGACCAATTTAGTCAGTACGAACAGTTTGTTACTCCAATACCTGAAGAATTATACGAGTTAACTGACCCAACTGCTGATATTTATCAACAGTTTAGACAAGAAAGACAGCAAAGGCTTTCAGGTCAGTTAGGAGAGTCTGTAACAGGATTACAACAAAGCTTGTTCCAAGGAAGAAGAGAAGCCAGAGGTATGGGTGGAAGAAGAGGTTTTGTTACAGGTAGAAGATTTATGGATGATATTAGTGAAAGTGCAGCTATGACAGGACAGAGAGCGTTTTCTGCTTTTGGTAGAGGTTTGTATGATATTGAAGAAGATATTGTAGAAAGAGTAGGTTCAGAAAGAAGATATGTAGCAGGCTTAGAAGCACAAAGAAGAAATGACGCACTAAGACTTGCAGAATTAGCTGGTTTATTTAAAGACGAGGGAGAAGAATAATGGCTAGAAGTTATGTAGATAGCATTTTAGATGCAGCAGCAATGGCATCAAGACAAGATACGCTTGGTGATATGTTAAACCAATTACCTGGAATAATGGTAGAACAAGAAAGATATAGAGACCAACAGCAAAAAGAAGCTGAAAGATATAACGAAGAATTAACCTTTAGAAACACCCAATATCAAAATACTTTAAAAGCACAAGATGAGCAATCTGATTTAGGGTTTTTAGGTCTTGGTTTTGAATTAGAAGACCCAGACGAACGAAAGGTTTTTTTTAATACATTTTCACCAAAATCAGAAAAAGGAAAGAACGCTTTTGCAGCAGGTTTAAAAACCGTAGAAATAACAGATACAAACAAGTCAAATATAAATTCAGCATTGAAAGATTTAAATAAAAATAAAAATGAAATGACTTTTGAAGAGTACTCTGCAGAAGTATCACGAATAGAAACTATGGCAGCTAACAATCCTGGTTTACAAAAAATATTCAAACCAACTATTGATAGATACAATAAAGTTGGTGAAAATAAACAAAAGAAAGAATTAGTAAAAGAACTGCTAGATATTGATGCATACGGATTTAGCGATGAACAAATGAAAGAAGTAGAAGAGGTTCTAGTACTGTCCGAAAATCCAACTAAAGTTCTAGAAGACTTGGTTACAAGGATTCAAACAGATAAGCTTACAACAGACCAGCTATCTAAACTTGGAAATACAGCAGCAGCATTAAAAAATGCAGGATTTGATGATACAGCAGATATTATAGCTAGAAAAATACAAAAATCTGAGGGATTATTAGATGAAGATGGAAATGATTTTGGACTAACAGATGCACAAGTTCAAGTATTAAGAGAAAACAATCCCAATGAATTTATAAAAGAAATAGAAAATGACTTCGGAGAGACCACAAGATATTATTATAATCTTGACAAAGGTATATTCAGAGAAGTAGACGATACATTTAAATTAGAACCACAATCAGAAGAAGACTCATCAGGTGGTGGATTTTTTAGTGGATTTGGATTGAAAGGTAGCAAAGCAATGCCTGAAAGCCAGCGTAGAACAAACCTAAACGTAATTAATAATGAAAACATTTCACCATCTTCAGCAAGCTATAAAAGAGCTTACAATAGATTAGAGCAAGCAGGTCTACTACCTGACAATGCAAGACAACCAGAATAACAAACTATGTCAAATGGAAATGCGAAATATCCTGACCCACTTAAGATAGCAGGTATACAAACTGATACACCTACTAGGTCTATAGACCCACTAAAGATAGCAGGAATAGATACAAATCTTTTAAGCACTGCACCAATAAGAAGAGATATGCCAACATTTACTGAGGCATTTTTTGGTAGCTTAGGAGAAGAATTAACTTTTGGTAAATTGTATAATGACCCAAGGTTAGATGCAGATGATTTATCAGGAGCAGCAAAAGCTGGTAAAATGATTGGAGCTGGTGCTGCATTCTTTGGAGTTACAGCTATGGCTACAGTAGCAACTGGAGGTCTTGGTGGATTAGCAATGTTAGGAACAACTGCCTCTAGATTATCACAAGGTGCTAAAGTATACAACGCAGCTAAGAAAGCTGGAGACGTCGCAAAAATGTCTGAAGGTATCGCAACGGCTGGTATCGGTGTAAAAAATTCAAAACTACTTACAGCTTTAGGTAAGAATGGTGTACAAAAATCTTACATAGACAAGTTTATGAAACTTGCAGAAAAAGATGTAAGTGCTGCTAGACAATTTGTTTTAAGAAGAGAGATGGGTAGAGAAGCTTTAATATTTGGCTCTACTGGTCAGATGCTACAAGAGGATGACGCAACGTTTAAACAGCGTGCAGTAGCCTTTGGACAAGATGCAGTGGCAGGTGGTTTATTTGCAATAGCTCCAGCATTTAAGTTTGCTAATAATCCATACATTAAAAGCTTAGGTAAAAGCAAGTCAGCAGAATTAGGTTCTTATTTTATGTCAGGATTTGTAAGCAGTCTACCTAACGAAGAAGGACTAGACCTAGGAAGTAGAGTATTTACAGGAGCGATTACTACAGGTATTGGTAGATTGTTTGGTGGTGCAACTATGACAGCTTCTAAAGGAGATGTTAGGAATGCACTAGAAAGAATTGGATTGACAGACGAAAAACAATTATCTGAGTACTCACAGATTGCAATGGGTGTTGTTAAAAAGCAGGGAGTAAAAACTGTTGATGAGCAATATAAGACAATAGACTTCAGTAGCTTTGATAAGAAAACAGGTGAAGTAAAAACTACAGCTAAAGTAAGAAAGGTATATGTTGAACCACAAGATGGTAAACTGAAAGTTGAATACCAAACATACTATAAGAATGGAGATAAAAAAGATTTAGTTACCAGAGACTTTAAAGACTTCAATCAAAACTATAAAAAGTCTGATAACAATTTAATACAACAGATTAAGTATAACCTAGATAAGAAAGGTGAAAAATTTTCATTCTTTGAAGACCAAGATGATTTACAAAACTTTCTTAATAGAAATAAATTTGGTGTTGTAACAGCAAACAATCCTAAATATTTTGCTAATAAAGCTATTGGTATATATGGAGAAACTCCTAATGAAGTATTGATAAGAGAGTTGCTATCTAGGGGATATAAGAGAAGTCAAATTATGGCTACTGAGAATCTGAAAAACAGAGTATCAGAAGGTAGAAGCTTCTTAGTAAAAAATTTAAAAGAAAAAGATTCTGTTGAATTAGCAAAGATATTTGGACAAGAATCTATTACTACACACAAGGGTTTTCTAAATGTTAAAAGAGCAACAAGAAAAGTACAAAAGACGAAAGATGGTAAACCTGTTTTAGATAAAGAAGGTAATATTGCTTATGAAGATGTAGGTTTTAAAGTTGGTAAAGAGAAGACAGAGATTACAGATGTTTCTTATAACCTGAAATCACAAAATGGAAAGGTAAAAGATACTAGCTATAGAGGAATGCATCAACCTAGAGGTCCAGAAGATGACTTGCCAGTAAGGCTAGACAATTTAACTAAAAGCACTACAGGTGAGGCAGCTGGTTATCCAGATGATTTTTATGGTCCTATGGGTCAAAGATATTATGCTTGGCCAAAAGAAAGAAAATTACCATCAGGAGAAATTGATTTATATGGAAGAGCTAATGATGAAAGTTATCAGTTTGCAAGAATATATAGAAACAAACCAAATGCTACTGTAACAGTATATAGAGCAGTTCCTAAAGGTGTAAATACAATAAATAGAGGTGATTTTGTTACATTAAGTCCTACATACGCAAAGCTTCATGCAGAAACTGTTTTAGGTCTTAAAGATGGTGGAAAGTATGTACGCACAAACACTGGAGGAAAAGTTATATCTAAAAGAGTAAAAGCTAAAGAAGTGTTTTGGGATGGAAACGATGTAAATGAATATGGATATTTTCCTAATTTCAAAAAGAATATTTACTTTGGTAAAGAGGCTCAGAAAAAGAATGAGTTTATCAATATGCAATCTAAAAATGGAGACACACTATCATTTAGTTATGAAGTAGATTTTAGAAATGATGTTATGTTGAAAAACCCTACTATGAACAGGGAGCAACAACTTGTGAATGCTGATGAAATATTAATGCAATCAGCAAGAAAAGTATCTGGAGAACAAGGTAAGTTTCAAATATATAAAGATATTAAAGCACTAGAAAAAGAAGCAGGTTTACGTGCTAAGTCTCCATTAGATAATAGACACGAGGCATTAAAAGTAAATGTCTTTGGTAAAAAAACCTTAACACAAATGAATGATGATGAATTAAAACAATACAAAGCATTAATTGACAATCAGCCTTCATACACTACAAGAATACATGAAGAGAATGGTGGAATATTATTTGATATGAACCCTAGTATTACAGAGATGGATAAAATGGTAAATAAAGTATTACCTATTAGTACAAAGTTTGGTAATCTTGGAAAGAAGCTCAACAGTCCTACTTTAAAGAAAGTTGAAAAAGATTTAACTCAAATGGTTAGAGAGAGAGAAGAAATAAAAGGTACATACAGACTTGCTAGAGATGAAATGAAAGAGAGATATAAATTCTATGACCTAACAAAAGAAGAGCAAAGCCTACTAGATAAAGAGCTTATATACCATATAGACGATAGGTTTAAAGATTTAAGAAGTGATTTATCTCCAAAGCAAAAAGCAGCACTACAAGATATTATAGGAGCTAAAGAAGACCAAAAAGGTGGTATTCACTACAGGCTTGTTAATGATATATTTAAAAGAATGCAAAAAGCAAATGTTCAAGAAAAAGTATTTAACGGAAAAGGTTTTGACCCAAAACCAATTCAAAAAGTAAAAAACTTTGTAAGTCTTACTATATCAGATGAAGCAGCAGAACTTCTCTCTAAGCAAGATATACCTCTAAGAGACTCTATGGTAGATAATATTTTAAAAACAGATAAAAGATTTAAAAGAGGTGGAGAGTTTTTTAGTGCACCAAATAAATATAAAATGGCTGAAAAAATATTAGATGAAACATTATCTCATAGTGCAAAACACGGTATATATGGTGCTCAGTATTCACGTACTGCGAAATTACCACCAAGAATATTCTTAGATGACAAAGGTGCTATAATACCAGGCGTAGATAATATGAAGCTCAAAGTAGGAGATGACTACAATGGTCTTAAAATAGGTAAAGTAATAAACACATACATAGAAGACTATGGACTTTCTATGGATAGATATGCTGGTAGGGCAGCAAGCATTACAGCAGCAAGCAAATATTTTGGACCTGAAGGAATTGTAAAAAAAGGAAAGTTTACCGAGAAGTTTAATGTAGAGGTCATAAGACCTATGGAAAAAGAAGTAAGAGTAAACACCGATATTGAATACGTAAAAAAACAACTAGAAAAAGATTTGGATTTAGTATTAAGAGGAGATGACTTTGATGATATACTAAGTCCACCACTAAGAGCATTAACATCTTGGACAGCATCATTAGGATTAAGTAGCCCAAGGTCTGCATTAAAGAATTTATTATTAGGACAGGTACAGAATGTTACTACATTTGGTGTAAAAAAATATACAACAGCAATGTTTAAAATAATGACCGATGAAAAGTTTTATGACGCTGTGTACAGAAGAGCTACTAAAGTTGGTGCTTTAGATGCAGGTCAACAACTTGTTGAAACTGTTGGTGTAGCAAGAACAGGAGAAGGTGTTACAGGAGCTGTTCAGCGTGGATTGACTAAGGGTATGCAAGTAGCAGAACAGCGTAATAGATTGTATGCAGTTGCTTCATCTCAAGTTGCAGCAGATGATGCATTAAAAGCATTAGCTGACAAGACAGATAATGTTCTAGTAAAGCTTAAAAAACCAGAAGCAAGAAGATTGTTAGAAGATGTTTTTCAAGTAGACGGATGGGAAGAAGCAGTTAAAAGAGGTTCATTTACAGAAGACCAATTAAGTCAAATATATTTTAGAGGTCATACATTAACACAGGGACTAGCAGACCCATCAGCTTTACCAAGATTTATGAGTACTTCTTATTTTAAACCATTTACATTGTTTTATCGTATTGCTTATCGTATTACAGAAAATGTATATCAAAATGCATACAAACCATTAGTACAAAATGGAGAGTTTGGACCAATGCTTAGATATGTTGCAGCTTCAGCTGGAGCAGGTGCTGCTATACAAAATTTATATTACTTAGTCCACAACTCAGATAAAGATAAGTTTGTATCTGCACCAGAAGAGTTTTGGAACTATTTTGTAGCTGGTGAAGGTATGGGGATATTCTCAGCGTTTGCAGACACCAACAGACCTGTCGCTCAAACAATAACACCAGCTATTGTTCAAACTGGTAAAAATCTTCTAGGAGCAACATCCTTAGTAGCAAGAGGAGCATTCTTGTCAGAAACAACTGGAGAAAGAGATGTACTATTAAAAGAAGCAAGAGACTCAGCTTTGAGGTCAGTTCCAGTAGCAAATGATATTATCAATGGTATTAGAAAAAGAACTGATAAAAAAACAGAAACAAGATTTAGACAATTCAGACAAAAGCAAGGTGCTTATAAAAGTGATATACTAAATAAAAATAGTGGTAATTATAATTTTTCACCAGCTACAACGCAAAGTCTAATGTATAAACAAATAACAGCAAACCTTTATAGCGATAGAAGCTTAGAAGAAAAGAACAAAGACTTTTGGGCTGCAGTTACATTTATTCAACATCAAAAAGAAATGGCTGACACAAATGTAATAAGTAAAAGAAATGCATTTAAATATGCATACAACAAAGCATTAGAGTATGTAGAAGATTCTGAACCTATAAATCTTTCAAAGAAAAGAACTCAAGGTAAAAAAATATCAGATTATGATGACTTTGTAGCAAGGTTAAACCCTAAAGAATTAGCAGAACTTAAAGAGTTGGAAGCAGTACACAAGAAAAAGCTAAGAGAACTCAAACAATACATAAGAAGTCAAAAAAATCGCTATCGCCCTTAAAAACGGCTTACGAGAATGCCCCTAGAAGCTCGTAAAATAAATTATTTGATATAACTATCACCTAAATAACGAACGTTTTGTGAGGGTATCATTAAATGCCTAATTATGATTTTAGCCTAAAATTAGTCTAATTTATCGTAGAAATCGTTTAAACGGTCTCTATACTTTTGTTTTGCGTGCTCTGGACTATCCATTATTGATGCACTATCACCATGATAACCCACATCAAACTTACAAGTTGTGCCGTATCTGTTTTTAGCTATAATTATCTGTTGACCAAACTCACCATGCTCAGCTTGCTCGTATTCATATACGTATGGATAATAGTTGAAGATTACGATTTCTGCATCTTGCTCTAGATTACCAGACTCAGCTAGGTCGCTGAGCCTTGGAATCTTATCTACACGATGCTCTATGTTACGATTTAGTTGAGAGACTAATATAACAGAACAATCAAGTTCTTTTGCAAGCCACTTATATCTTCTAGTCACTTCGGCGATACGATGTCTTACATCTCTATTATCACGCTGTGAAAATTCAATAAAACCTATGTGGTCATCAATGATTACATCAGGTCTTATCTTTTTGGCTTCTTGAATGCCTTCATCTAGACCTCTTAAATTATCAAATAAATGAAGCGATTTGTAATACTTTTTAATAAAATCTAAACCTTTTTCTATTTCCTCTCTATGATTAGAGGCGTTGTTACGCATTTGTTTATTAGGTACAGAGGTATGCATTGCAAGAAACTTCTTAACAATCTCTACTCTAGGCATCTCTCTACTTATAAACATCACCTTCTTGCCATCAAGTATCATGTTTTTGGTAATATTTAAAGCCAAGGTACTCTTACCATTACCAGGTCTACCAGCAATAATAGATATTTCTCCTTTGGTCATACCAACGATAGCTTTGTCTACTAAAGAGATACCAGTCTGTACTAGATTCTTTTTTGCAAATATAGACTCTATCAAGTCTTCATCAATACCTTCCATTGATTGATGGTCCATTTTAAGCATACTATTAAACTTCTCTGATATTTTACCAAGATAGTCTATGTCTGATGCTACATCTTTATATGATGTATCCTTTTCTATTCTATCTTTGAAGCCTACAATACGCTTCCATAGCTGTCTTCTTATAAAAAGGTTGTAGATTGTAATGCAATGTGTTTTATAGTTAGCCTCTGTAATAGTTCCATCTAATAATCCAGAAACATAGAAAGCAAGTTTGTGACCTTTCTCTCCTAAAAAGTTTGATACGGTTGCTAAGTCTATATCTTTATTAGATTCGTGAAGATAATACATAGCTCCCCAAATATGTTGATGGTCTTCCATATAAAATACTTTAGTAGTATTTATATAGTTTAATGCTTCTTGCATCAATTCTGGTTTTTTAAGTATACATCCCAATACTTGTTTTTCAGACACACCACTAAACATTTTTGATACATCTACATTTTTGTCAAAATAATCCATCTAATCCTCCTTTAGGTCTGGTGGTAAGCTATCTAATCTCTTACGCTCTATAATTAATTTATTCTCATACTTTTTATTCTCATTCCTTAATATACCTATAAAATAATAGACATCATAACCTTTTCCAGCTAAGTCTTTACGCTCCCAAATAGTAATACAATGTTTGATTACTTCGTCGTCAATGTCTTGACAAGCTTTGAGTAAAGTATAGGTAGTTAAGTCATCTAGCAACGATATGAAGAGCTCGTTTAAACGCTCTAACGTATCATCACCTACATTTTTTTGAAGCCTTGCTATCATCTTTGGATAGTTTTTCAAGGCATTTGACCAGCCACAAGCTGGACATCTCATTTACGCTCCTTACAAGGAAGTTCTTCTGGGCATGGTTGCTTGTCCATAGGAACACGCTTACCCAAGAACTCCCTCATAGGAACTTTACCTTTTGGCAATGTATAATACCTCCAAGGTCTTTCGCATCGTGGACAACGATAAGGCTGGAACTTTGACTTATTGCTGTAAGATACTTCATTTTTCTTACGCTTCTCTGATTCAATGTATTCATCATCAAACCACTCATCATCAAAGTAATTTCTAAGAGTATCTTTAGAATATAAAGACTCATAGAGATAAAGCCAGACTTTTTCTGCGAACTTTTTAATCATCACAAACTTCACAATTAGGATTTACCTTTGAAAGTTGCATTGATTCTTGTTTTTCTTTTTTCTCTTTATTTCTTTCAGTTGCTTCTATTATCTTTTTTGCAATAGTCATAATAGATTCAATCTCTTTTTTATCAAGCTCAATCATTGTGTAGCTACCTCTTCATAGCTGTATTCTGCTACCACTTTGCCTTGAGGTGTTGATATATGTCTAGTCTTAATTGGATGCCCTTCGTTTCTTAAATCCCAGATTCTGGCACTTAAACGAAAACATCCAAAGCTTTCTAGAGCTGACAACGGCGTAATGCGTTCACCGTTTTTTAAGGCTACTAAAATCATATCATTCTGTGTTTGATTCATCCTTAGTCTCCTCTTTGTCTCCCTCTATTTCATTTAAGACGCTGTTTATGTAATTATTAGCTAAGAATCTTTTTTCAGTAAGATTCATTTCTAATTGCTGTATTTCTTGTGCTATTTGATTAGCTCTTACATAAGACATTTGAGCATCGTTACTTAAGTCGCTCATGAAGAATTTAATCTCTTCTCCATCACGATTGATAACTTGCTCACGTTCTTGTGGCTGTGATACAGCCTCTGCTTCTTGTTTTACCAAGTCTAATTCACTCATTTTACCCATATTACTCCTCCTTATTCAAGTCGTTAAAGTTTGCTCCGTCATAACACTTAGAGCATATTCCAGTTTCTTCTTCTTCTATGAATGAGTTTCCAAAGGGAGGAGATGTACAGCAAGAACTTTGCCAATCCCTCTCTTCACAAACTTCACATTCGTTGACAGAGATAGCTGGACTATCTCCATCTTTGTTGTTTCCACAATAAGAACATTGAATTTCAGGAACATACATTCCATGCTTATCACTTTTTTCTTGTTGTACAAATTCTAAATAACTCATTACTTATCCTTAAATTCTTTTATCATTGCAATTAAACTTAAGTAATAATCTTGAGACATGATAGCTAAATTTTCACCTCTGTCTTCTCCAACAAACTGAACATGAATTTCTTTTGTTGGTTTTAGATGTTTAGCTAACACTTTTCTTTTTTTACATTGAACATAGATGTTGTCTTCAATAACCATATCTACCTCCTGAGCTAGACCTCTTGACCTTCCATCACTTCCCCATGTTCTTTCTGCTTTTAAATCAAAACCTTGAGCTTTTTCTACACATTTTCTTTCGTAATATGTTCCTCTTAATTTATTCTTCGCTGGCATTTCTTCTATCTCCTTTCCAGTATTGCATAATCCAATTTTGATTTTTTTTATGATGTCTTAAGTCCATACCAGCAAATATCCACCAAGCTCCATACTTGTCTTTAAACTCTTTTGCTGTGTCTTCTCTCCACTTATCATCCTGTACTACTAAACTTTCTCTCTTAATCATGTGCTTGGGAATTTTTTCTTCTTTTCTTTTTTGCCAAGCTATTTCTCTTTTGCTTAAACTCATTATATCCACCAATCTGTTATATCGTTTTCATCTTCAGAACGCCTAAATATTTCGTTCTCTTTTTCTTCTTTTGCTATATAGTCTTTAAGCCATATATAACCTCTGTAAACTCCGTATAGTGATAATACTGCTAACACCCAATCAATCATGTTTATCTCCTTTGTAAGATGCGTGGGAATCTGCGATGAGATGTAGTAGATGAGTAAGAGGTATAAGACCCCCACGCTTAGTTAAATTAAAATGGCAAATCGTCATCCTTTATTGTTTCATCTTTTGCTTTTGCCACTGCTTTAAACACCATCTTTACTCTAGGTGTTTTCATATCATTTCCTTCTCTTCCTACCCACTCTTCAATGACTACCTCTACATTAAACAGAAAGCGTTTAAACGACTCCACATCTAGCTCTGGCAAAATCATTTTGTTCTTTAGAAATTGCTTGAGGTTTATCATCTTCAGGTAAATCTTCGCCCCTGTAAATATAAAGACCAAGACCAAACAATGCAAAACATTTTACCAAACATCTTTTTATAGAGTTGTTAATCTGAGTTGCTGTTGGTTCTTTAATAGCTTTATTGTAGTTATCCA
>Ga0181394_1000359_pt1 | contig 20999 bp, 34 predicted proteins | sample 17SPOviralmetaG_FD_130123 | JGI IMG/M metagenome (GOLD analysis project Ga0181394, IMG submission 130123) | Marine viral communities from the oligotrophic San Pedro Time Series (SPOT) site, San Pedro Channel, CA, USA - 17 SPOT_SRF_2010-11-23 | ecosystem: Environmental > Aquatic > Marine > Strait...
AAAGTAGCTACTCTATGATTACCATCTGAAACATTGTATTTATTTTTTTCTTGTTTAGCTGGCTTTAATATAATATACCCTTTAATTCCTTTATTTAAAATGTCGTTTTTTAAAGTTTCCCATGCATACTTTTCATAGTCGCAATCATATTCATGATAAGACGTAATATCTCCTAATTTTACAAAAACTTCTTTTAAAATAAAATGATAGCAAATAAAAGATTTTATTTTTCTAATTAAAATAATTACAAATCCAGGTAACAGCAACCACCAAATTCTTTTTATACCGTTATCTCTCACTTTTTTCTTTTTTCAATTTTTCTATATACTCTTTTCTACCTTGTTTAACAGAAAACTTACCAAAATATGGTAAACGCACTGTTTCAAAGTCTCCTTGTTTCATTATTTTAGAGATATACTTAAATTGATGTTCAACAATATTTGTTACCTCTTTTAAAGGTAAATTATACTTAGTTGCAATCAATTGTATTATTTCTTTTTTACTTCTAGCCATTATTTATCACCTGGCCATTTCTTTTCTGGACAATGTTGTGTTTTCATACGAGCTTTAAACTCTAATAAACATCCACATTTACCACAACGTTTATTTTTACGCAAAAGAAAAGGACATGTATCGCAAACATCTAATCTTTCTCTATACTCTTCTACTGTACACACAGGTGCGCCTTTTTTTACAAAATCTACAGATGCTTCTGTAAAACTTTTTACCATTTGTAAGAATGACGGTGTGTTTTGTTCTGGATTATCACTCATATTTAAAAAATTGTTTCTTCTACATCCAAATGTAAAAACTCTCCGTTCTCATCTTGAAATATAGTTATATTATAAGGTCCTACTTCGTAATAAGTTATCACTACTTTAAATTTTATTGATAGTAATTTCAATAGATCTGGCATTTGTATCTAATAATTGGTTTAACACATAGTTACCACTAGATTTAGTAATAACTCTCTTATCTTTAAATTTTTTAATGTAATTATTTAAAGTATTTGGATCTTTTATACCAATAGCTCTTGATACTTGCTTTTTATTCTCCATTGAACACATATTACTATCTTTTGTAATGTTTTGAACATCTATAAAAGAAGATAATACCTTTAACTCTGTATTTGTTAAATTAAAAATACCATTCCATAGTTGCAAATGCTTATATGTGCTATCAATATTAACTGTTATTTTCTTTTTCATCTTTAAATTTTATTTGTGCTCTACCATTTGTTATCACAATTTGTGATGTTTTAGACTGCCTGTTAAACTCATCTAAGTAATTAGATATATCAGTCTTATCACATATGTAAGTTAAAAACACTTGCAATTCTTTTGCTGCAAGTTTTGTTTTTTCTTCAGTCTCTGCTGTTCTAGTGTGATGATCTAATAGAGCTTGGTAATCTTCTAGTGTTATTGTAACAGTGCCTGACAACTTCATTAGAATTTACCTAATATTTGAAATTCATTAACAAACAAATGCTGAACATCGTCAATATGTATAAGCATAGCTTCACTATTAGGATCAACCATAACTGTATCTCCTACTTTGGTTTGTCTACAGTCTGGTCCTACTGCTAGTACCTCTAAAATGTTTGTTTGTAATTTTTTTGCAGTTTCGTCATCTAAGATAATACCTGATTTAGTTTTCTTAGCTGTTGGATTAGGTAAAACCACCCACTGCCCGTACGGTGTAAAATTTAATTTCTCTGCCATGTCTATAAATTTAGTTTATATATGCAAAGATATAAATAATTTTTTTACATTTCCAAATTGTAATTGATAAAAAGTTCTTCGCCTGGTATAATATTGTCAATTGCTGTAAAATATGCTAGGTTTTTGCTAGTGTCTATTTTCCAAACAACATTATGATTATCAGAATGGTTAAAATATGCGCAATATCCAGTAGGATGCCATAAAGACTTTTTATTTTTAAGGCTTGGATACGGCATTAAGAAATTAAGTTTGTATTTACTAAAATCTAAAGGTAGTATATCTCCAACAAGACATTCTTCTATTAATTCGCCTGCTAGAATCTTTACATCAGTATATACGCCGTGGCCGTGCACTGCACTTTCTTGTATATATAATCCTTTATGTTTGTAGATTTTCATTGAGAAGTAGATATAGGTACCCCCTAGGAGTTTGTAATTTCGATTGAGATTTTACTCTTAGCAGTGCTCCCACTATTTCAGATTAAACTGGGGACCTAAGGACACTGATCTTGATGTTAATTCACCACACCTACCTCTGTGTAATGTGTCCTAACTAAGAGCTATACTCGCTCTTTTACAGGCTATGGGAGAAAATTTCCTGTTGATGATTCGCTGTCTCAGCGTTTTTTCTAACGTATTTGCATTCTAGCTTGGCCAGATGACCACTATATTAGAATGTATAAATCCCACGTCTGACCCCTTACTGCTCTTTCGATCCTCAGGGGTGATACTCTTATCTAAGAGTGCCTGTGCTTGTGCAAAGATACATAAACTATTTTTATCTTCCTTGCCCTCTGTATTTTTTCTTGTAGTTTTTTGAACTAGTGAGTTTGCTTGATTTACTTTTTGCATGTATGCCTGGTCGTTTTTTCTTGCCTGTCTCTAGTCTTGTTTGTGTTACTAGTCTTGCCATCTATTACTAATTTTTTACAGTTTATTAATATCTGTTTAAAAGTCATTAGGCAAATGTATAAAAAAATAAAATTAAAAAAAATTTTTTATGGACTTTTTGTGAGCGTGGTAACCACTTTGATCAATGACCCCTACTTTGTTTCGATTATTAGATAACCCCGTAAATTATTTTATATTATGAAAATTAATGCATTAAATTTGACTTTAGGCATAGTGTCTGAGGTCATCGCAACAAAGAACGGTAACAACGACTACAAGGTAGTTGTGTTTGAGCCAACATTAGTTGAGACTGATAGTGAAGTGACTATCATCGACTTTGAGGCCAAAGTTGTTCCCGTTACGCAAGCTAAGGTGATTGAGAAATCTATCAAGGCAGGGAAGATTGTCAAGATGAACGCTGTTCCTCGTAGATAGTTCTTGTCTTTCGCTTGCTACGCACTCCTACTCGGAGTGCTTTTTTATATTGTGTTAAACTCAGCGTACACTACGATACAATACTTTGATATATGTATTGAGAACTTGAGCTGATCTCAATAGGAATTAGTATGTGTGAGTATGACAAGTAAGTCTCTCACACAGCTTTTTCCACTTTTCATACAACTATACATTACGGGATTATTATAATAATATAACATAACATGCAAAATATATTATTATGGACATTCAAGAAAAACTAGAAAAAACTAGAATAATAAACTTAACTACGCAACATATCTTTATACTTCGTAAACTTGATAAACTATGTCAGGAACTTTCTGATATGGATACAAAAGAGTTTATAAAAGTACACAATAATCTTATTAAGGAAAAAAGGTTAATCCATCAGAGGATTATTAAATGATGTCTATTTGTGACAATGCCTTTATTAATTTTGCGGACAACCAATGGATGGTCATAAGCCAACCGAGAACGCGCGGGTACCACGGCTAGATATAAGATAAAGATAGAGAACATAAATGCATTTATTCCGCACTATCTTTACTTATATTGTAAACTTATTAGAACAAAGTGGAGCTCACTTTTAGATTATTCAGGAGTAATCGAAATATTACTAACCATTCTCAGAGATGAAAACTGTTCCTGTGAAATGTATAGCGTTAAGCGCTTGATGTTATATGTTTTAAAAACATAACTTATGTAAACAATAACAGAAACTAGGTGGAGTTTGAGTAAACCACTTGATAAATAGAAAAGCTCCAGATGGTATAGTGTACGCATGCAGTGCACTATACTTATCTGTTTTATCAGTTACACTGATGAGTCTTCAATAGACGAAACTATCACACGATAGTCTGTAACATTTAAAACATTATTAGACATGACAAAGTTAAAAAACATTAAGGAGTTTAATATGCTCCAAAGAAACTTAGAACTAACCAAAGCATTGCAAGATGTTGATAGGTTAAAAGCAGAGAATACAGCATTAAACTCTAAAATAAATAGTGCTATTCACAATATTGAAAATAGAATAATGCATACAAAAGATACAATCAAAACGATTGAAGATCTAGTTGATAGTCAAGATTCTGAATTTATCAATAGTAAACGCAAGAATAGTATTAGTGAACTAAAAATAGATATGGAGGCTTATTCAAGCTTTTTAAAACTATTTAAATAATGAAATATATTCTATGTATTTGTACTATGGCTCTAGTGAGCTGTGGTACAACACGTAGTCTAGAACAAATACAACTAGATTATGAATTAAATAAATTATGGATTGAGTATGAATACAAAGCAGACTCGTTAATAAATAATTATTATGAAAACAAATTATTGGACAACTAGAGATGGTCAACAAATAGCAGTAGAAGATTTAGGTGATGAACACCTATTAAATATACTTAATATGCTTAAAAATAATAATCCTAAAACTTTTTTTGGTATGAGAATATCAAGAATAAATTGGTCTTCGTATTCTATAGATAAAAATAGAGAGCAACTAAATTTAATTTTAGGAGAAAATAAATATATCTCTTGTCCTAGACAGGAATTTAAGGATAAATTGATCTATCATAATCCATTTCAAGGCGAAATAGCTTCTGAAGAATGGGACTATCATATGCTTGGTGGATCTGATTATGATGAAATATATGATCCTTATTTATATTAAAGATATGAAAGAAATCAAAGTAGATTTAGATATAGACATCAACGGATTGTCTAATAATCAACTAGCAGCATATGTCAACGAGCTTGACAGTGCTGTTAGTTTATCCGTAAAAAATGCACAATACTCTATGATGAGTGTTTATATGACACATAAACTTAGAGTACAAACTTTATTAGAAGATCGCTTAAAGAAAGCGGTAAAACATTAATTAATTAAATCATTATTATCATGGCAGAATTTGCTACAGGTTCTCTGGATACCTTAAATCCAGGTGACACGCTTCTTGCAGGTGCAAGAAAAGTAAGTAATGGCAAAATTCAATTAGAATTTGCTGAAATTGTACAAACATCTGACAGACCTGTTAGTTTGTTGACTCTATTAAACAAGTCTGATGACAGATTTGCAACTAGAGCTCGTAGATGTTGGGTAACAGCTGAGCCAGCTGATGCTTCTGAGACATTTGGAATCAACTTCGGTGACGACGGTGATTGGTACATGTCTGAGAAAGGTGAGGCTATGGATTTAAACATTCTTAATCCTGAAATTAATGGTGTACGTATGAAACTACGTATCGTTGAGACAACTGCACCAAACAAATGGCAGGAACAAAATCTTGAAACTGCTGCAAAACGCAGAGGTAAAGATGGAGACTATATTACTCACAAAGGTGACTACATCTTTAGCAATACTATGATGGTGTTGACTAATGATGATGTACAACACATCTTACTAGAGAGTGATACTGAGGCTATTGTTGTAGAGAACAAGGAAGTTCAAACAGCAAAAGCACAGCTTCCAGTGGGTGATGACTCACTTGGATTCTAAACTTGTTTTTGATTATAGGGCGAGATTAATTTCTCGTCCTATTTTATCAACAAAACATGTATACTATAATCGTTTTGATTATATTTGCTAACCAAATATTTTATATGAGTAATAATAAAGTACAAAGAGTAGTACGATCAATTATTTCTGAAGAAGAAATTGAATTTAGAGGAAAGAAAATTACTAGAGAACGCACTGATGTAGTGTACAACATTCCTAAAGTTATAAATACAGACATAGCTTATCAGCTTATGTTTGGAACATACGGACATGACACACCTAAGGGTAAACCTACACCAATGCGTGGTGATTTTTTTATTATGTATACAGGCTCCTCACCTAAAAATTAACATTTAAAACCAATATTATTATGTCACACATGGGATTCATCTATCAGATGATTACAGACGGCACATATTCCGTCTTTAAACTAAATTATGAACTAGCCTCCAAGAATAATTTAAAATCATTTGAATTTGGAGGCCAGACATTTGAAACTATATACGCTAAGTATGTATGTATTCTTGTAGATAAACACCTAATACCAGAATACGAAGAGTTTCTTGAACAGAAAGCTATAAGAGCATCTGAAGAGAAATATCTAGAAATGCGAGCTGATCACGATTATTATGATTCAGTTAATAACTAGTACAACATCAGCAATTACGTCACCACGTTATGAGTTGGGAACAATTCAAGACGTGGTTGACTATTGCTCTACAGTAGATGTGTTAGGTGTTGACACTGAAACTGAAGGCTTTGATTTTACATGCAAGCGCATGATTATGTTCCAGATTGGTGACAAGCATAAACAGTTTGTTATTGATACTAGACATATAAGTATAGAGCCATTGCGTGATATACTTGAATCAAAGAGTATTATTAAAATACTTCATAACGCCAAGTTTGACTATAAGTTTATCAAACACTATAGTGGTATCGAACTTGAGTGTGTCTACGACACTTTCCTTGCAGAACGTGTGATAAACTGCGGCAAGGATGGGGTGAAGTATGGATTGAAAGATGTTTGTAAAAAATATCTTAATGTAGACTTAGACAAAGAAGTCAGAAATAGATTTATAGGTTTAACTGGACAAGCATATACTGATGACCAAATTATATATGGTGCTAAAGATGTAGAATATCTACTTAGCGTAAGAGAGCATCAGTTGCCACAAATAAGCAGTAATAAACTAGAAAATGTAATAAAATTAGAAAATCGTGCAGTGTTAGCATTTGCGGATATTGAGTACAATGGACTTGATATTGACAAAGATGCTTGGGAGGTCATTGCACGCAGAAGCGAACAAGAAGCCTTGGATATGAGAGATAACTTAGATGACCTGGTAAAAATCGTCCCAGAGTTGTCGTGCTTTGTGTTAACTCATGTTCAAGGTGACTTGTTTACGCCTCAAGAAGAACTGCGTAAGGTTGGTATTAAATGGACTAGTCCTACGCAAGTTCTTAAGGTATTTCAAAAACTGGTTCCAGAGCTAGAAAATGTCAATGGTAAAGAAATGTATAAACTTAGACGCAGACACAAGATTATTGATTTGTATGTTAAATACAAAGAAAAGATGAAGTTAGCTACCTCTTACGGTAAAGACTTCTTTAAGTTTGTGTCTTGTGATAACAAAATACATACAAGTTTTAATCAGATATTAGATACAGGTCGTGTTGCTAGTAGTAAACCTAATATGCAACAGATACCTGCAGATAATGCTTTTAGAAACTGCTTTATCGCCCCTGAAGGATATTGTTTTGTATCTTCAGATTATAGTAGTCAGGAGTTGAATGTCATCGCTTTTGGTAGCAAAGATCCTGTTTGGATAGATGCTCTACAAAGAGGGCAAGACTTACATAGTGTGTGTGCTGAACTTGTATACGGCACACAATGGACCGATGCTGCTGAAGATGGTTGTGCCTTCCTCTTAAGAAGAGAGAAGTGCAACTGTCCTAAGCATTCTAAGTTACGTACTAATGTAAAGACTATTAACTTTGGCTTAGCCTACGGTATGGGACCGCATAAACTAGCCAACACTCTTGACATCAGTATACCAGAGGCTGAAGCGTTAATCAATAAATATTTTGATGCGTTTCCTGCTATTGGTGGCTTTCTATCTAAACTTGGAGGTTTTGGTAAAAAGTATGGCTATATTAAGACATTTCCTCCCTTTAACAGACGCAGATGGTTTTCCAACTGGCATCCTAGAATCAACTCAGATAGAGGCGCAGCCTTTGAGCTTGGTAGTATAGAACGTGCCAGCAAGAATACACCTATACAGGGTGCATCTGCTGATATGACAAAGCTAGCGCTTATTCTTATTAGAGATTACATTAATGAGAGTAACGCTCCTGTTCAAATAGTTATGACTGTACATGACCAGATAGATACTATATGTACTATAGAATATTCTGATGTATGGGTAGATAAACTAACAGAACTTATGGAGCTTGCAGCTTTGAAAGTAGTAACTAACGGTCTGCTAAAAGCGGACACAAATATTAGTAAATCGTGGGAAAAATAAAATTACACAGATTAGATTCAAATGTAGCAAGAATACTTGCAACTGTTTCTAGAATTACAGAAGTGCCTATTAGTAAAATACGAGGTAAACTTAGAACTACAGAGGTGGTAACAGCTCGTAGAATATGTATGGTTCTTATTAACGATAAACTGCAATACAGTAGCACTGTAAACGCAGCTATGTTTAATAGAGACCATGCTACAGTATTACACGCATTTAAAGTGCATGCAGATTTAATGGATGTAGATAAACCTTATCAAGAGTTCTTTAATCTTTGTGCTACAGCTGTAGGTATTAAAGGTATGAGTGATGCAAACGACAAAGATGATTTGTTAGCACGTTTTGCAGCTAGAGTAGAACATTTAGAACATGAAAATGAAGAATTGAAAACAAAATTAATACAAATATTAGAAATAGTAAATCATGAGTAAAAAAAGAATGCCAGAGTGGCAAGGCAAAAAAAAGTATTCTATAGCAGCTAGCTATGTATTTATGTACATAGGGTTTTTAGGTATTGTAGGTACTATTTTGTTTATGTTAGTAAGTAACCAATAAAAAATACTAGATATGGTAAATGAAAAATCAACTGCATCTTACAAAAAATTGTTAGATGATAAAATTATTAGTAAGAGACAAGCACAAGTTCTTGTTGCTTTAAAAGACCTTGCACAAGCTACAAATAGAATGATTGCTAAGAAATTAGATTGGGATATAAATAGAGTCACTGGCAGGGTATCTGAGTTACGGGAAAAAGGCTTAGTTACACATGCTGGTGACTACTATGACACATCTACAGAAAGAACAGTTAATCTATGGAAATGTTGCAAGTGAGTAAACTAATAAAGACAAAAGATGAAGAACAAAGAAAAGCTCTTAACGCATGGGCAAAACGCGGGTTCATTGGTAGTATCATTGCTGGTACTGGTTTTGGTAAGTCTCGTTGTGGCGTCCTTGCTGTTGGTAAAACTATTGATACTGTTGAAGATGCTAGGGCTCTTGTCCTAGTGCCTACTACACAGTTACAAGATCAGTTTAAACAAGAGTTTATAAAATGGAATTACGAGCACCTGCTAGACAGAGTGGACGTAATGTGCTATCAGTCAGCATACAAATTAGAAGATAATCATTATGACATTGTTATATGTGATGAGATACATCTTGGTTTGTCACCTGAGTATCGTAAGTTTTTTGAAAACAATACATACAAACGGTTATTATGCATGACTGCAACGCTACCAGAAGATATAGAATACAAGGAATTACTTGACAATATATCTCCTATAGCGTATAGGATAACACTAGATGAATGTGTTAACCTAGGTTTAGTTTCTCCTTATGAAGTTATATGTGTGCCTGTAGAACTTACAGCTATCGAAGAACAAGAGTACAAAAAAGCAAACAATACATTTGTATATGCTAAATATGTACTTGGACAATTTGATGCGTTTGATCAGGCTAAATACATCATGGGAGCAGGTAAACATACAGCTACTCAACAAGAGAAAGCTGCAGCTGCACAGTTTTACAGATCTATACGACAAAGAAAAGCCGTAGTAGATCATGCTGACAATAAGTTAGCTATGTTACAAAAAATTGTAATTAAGCATATTGGAGAGAAAATACTAGTGTTTGGAGGTAGTAACGAGTTTACAAATAGACTTGCTGAAGCTACAGACACATTCTCTACAGTATATCACAGTGGTAAAACTAAAAAACAAAGAGAACAAGCATTAATAGATTTTAGATCAGGTACAAAACCTGTACTATGTTCTACAAAAGCTTTGAATCAGGGTTTTGATGTAGCAGATGCAACTATGGCTGTAATATGTGGATTAACTAGTAAAGGCTTGACTATGATACAACGTGTTGGTCGTATTATACGTTACCAAGAAGGTAAACGTGGTAAGATTGTATGTTTGTATGTAAAAGGTAGTCAAGAAGAGAAATGGTTAAAAAGCAGTGTAAAAACATTGAAAAATGTAGTTTGGAAATAATATTAACAAAACTTGTATACTATGTATGAAATGATTATATTTGCTATTGTTCTTTATTTAATTATAACAAATTCTTTTATAAGACTACAAATACAACCAGAAGGTTTGTTTTTGATACTGAAAAAGCGTGAGTATATTTATAATATATCTGACGGTAATTATAGAGAAGAACTTGTAATTAAGATAAAGCAATTGTATAGGTTTAAAGATAACGAAAGACCCTTTTAAAATGAAAGTAGAATTAGATTTTGAAGTGCTGAGCCAAACAGATATGAGCGCTGACGATTTTATCTACTTGTATATTATCTATAGAAAAGGTTATAATTATTTAAGCGACCTCAATTTAAAACCAAATTTAGACCAATTACAAGAAAAGGGATATGTAAAGTTAGGCGAAACACCTGATCAACATGCAATTAGACAGTCTTTTATAGACTTGTTTGTTACAGATATTGATCAGATGTTCGCTGAGCTTTGTTCTAATTATCCTATGAAGGTAATGGTCAATGGGCAGGTTAGAGTGTTACATGCTAAAGATCCAGACGCTAAAACAAACGAGAAAGCCAAAAAGCGCTATGAACGCGCTGTTGGTGGTAAACTGTACAAACACAAGCATATTATTAACTGCTTAAAGACACAACTAAGAGTAGAGCGTAATAGCTTAGGTTATATGCAGAATTTAGAAACATGGATTAATAACCATACTTGGGAAAAGTATGAAAATTTAGATGAAAATGACACACAACAAACTACCACAAGAATTACACGAACCCTTTAAGAAACGAGGATTTAAGAGCATTAAAACTGCTGTTAACACCTCACTTACGCATATCAAAACTGGTATGTTAGGGCAGCGTAATGTCTTTCCAACAAATTGGAACAGGTTAAATAAAAATTTACTAGGCGGTTTACAGCCAGGCAAAATGTACGTAGTTGCAGGTCGTCCTGGCGTTGGTAAATCAGCGTTTAGTAATCAACTGATCTTTGACGTATTAGATAAAAACAAAAACAAGAATGTACTTGTATTGTATTGGAGTTTTGAGATGCCAGGCTATCAGCAGATATTGCGTGCTGGCTCAAAAGGCGCTAACAAACAAGTATTAGAGCTGTTATCAGTAGAAAGAAAATTATCAGACGAAGCTTTTAAAGCTTATAGGGATGAAGTTATTAAATATAACAACTACCCTGTGTACTTTAATAATGTACCACGCTCAATGGAGTTTATTAAAGAAACTAATGTAGAAATATGTAATAGTAAACCAGATGCTACAGTTATAAATGTATTTGACCACTCACGACTTGTGCTTGGTAATGCAGAAACTGAGCTACAACGACTTAACACTGTATCAAAAGGATGCATGTGGATGCAGTCACGTATGGGAACTATAAACATATTATTATCACAGTTAAACCGTAACATTGAACAAGAACACCGTGCAAAAAACCAATATCAACCATTACTAACAGATTTGTTTGGTGGTGATTCTATTGGCCAGGATGCGCATGTTGTTATGATGTTACAACGCCCTTACGATTTATATGGTATTACTGAAAAGTATTGCAACGAAGACCCTGAAGGTTTACTTGCATGTCATATTGAAAAGAATCGTGATGGACTATTGGGTATGATACCCTATGAAGCAGAAATGTCAACATTTACAATTAACGAACGCACATGATTGAAAAAGTAAAACGTAAAAGTTTTACTATTAGACATTCTGGACGATCAACTGACTTTATATCACCTAGCTTTGGCCACGGTTGTTTATACAACTGCAGCTATTGTTACATGAAACGACACAAAGATAAAGGTCTTAGTGTTGCTACCAATACTGGTGATATACTTACACACATTAACAATCATGCTTATTTTACACCTGTAGATAAGCCTAATCAGACTCACGCAGAGTTTACTACTTACGACATTAGTTGTAATGAGGATTTTGCATTGCATGCTAAACATCATGACTGGGAACGTATCTTTGAATTTTTCAGAGATCATCCTGTTGCTATGGGTAGCTTTGCAACAAAGTATGTAAACCCTGATCTTACTACATTTGACCCACAAGGCAAAGTTCGTATAAGGTTTAGTCTGATGCCACAAAAAATGTCAGATATACATGAGCCGCACACATCTAAGATTATTGATAGAATAAAAGCTATTGATGCATTTATAGATGCAGGCTATGATGTGCATATCAACTACAGCCCTGTAATATTTTACGAAGGCTGGTTAGATGACTATGCAGATTTATTTGATATGGTAGATAATTATGTGGACTATAAAAGTCAAGTGCTTGCAGAAGTTATATTTCTTACACATAACTTTAAAAAGCATATTGTAAATATTGGTCGACATCCACAAACTGAGGTAACGTTATGGCGTCCTGAACTACAGGAGGTAAAACAGTCTCAGTATGGTGGAGAAAATGTTAGATATAAACTTGGAGTAAAGGGCAAGTTTATACAGCAGTTTAAAGAACTGCATAATAGTAAAATACCTTGGAACAAAATTAGATATATATTTTAAATTATGGAATTACCAACTAAGAAGGTAAAGGCGAGCCGAAAGTCGCCTAAGAATATGATAATATATGGTCCCCCAAAGATTGGCAAGACTACAGTATTATCACAACTAGAAAATTGTTTGATTATTGACCTTGAAGAAGGTTCTGATATGGTTGACGCTCTAAAGATAAAAGTTAAGAACTTAAAAGATCTTGCTGATGTCGGTAGAGAGATTATCAAACAAAAGAAACCATATAAATATGTTGCTATTGACACTATCTCAAAGCTTGAGGAATGGTGTGAAGAAGAAGCAAAGCAAATTTATATGAAAACTCCTATGGGTAAAAACTTTGAACAAAAGAACCCTGGCATGTCTGTACTATCATTACCTAACGGTGCTGGCTATTTGTATTTGCGTATGGCATACAAAAAGTGGGTAGATAGATTAAATATGCTAGCGGATCATATTATCCTAGTAGGTCACCTAAAGGACAAGATGCTTGAAAAGAAAGGTAAAGAGGTTGCTGTAAAGGACCTTGATCTTACTGGCAAGATAAAGCAAATTACATGCGCTAACGCTGATGCTGTTGGTTATATTTACAGAGAGGAAGATAAAACTATGATTTCTTTTGACTCTATGTCAGATATTACTGCAGGCTCACGTTGCGATCACTTAAAGGGCCAGACCATGCCTTTAGAATGGTCAAATATATTTATTGATTAACCGCTAAAATTTTAAAAAATGATTGAAGCAAGAACGGCTGTCGAGCCTAACACGACTCCTGTAGTAAAACCTCAAACTATTACAGTGACGATGATTATTGAGGACCTTAACAATGGCATAGACCGTGCAGGTATACAAACAAAGTATGGCTTAGACAAATGGGAAGTAACTCAGATGTTTCAACACCCATCATTAAAGGGTAAGAAAGCTAAGAAAGTACGTAAACTTTCTTTCAACTTTGTAGATGATACAGCTGCAGATCCTAATCAGACTAGTATTGCTGTAGAGTCTCCAGATGTGGATGTACATACAGAAGCGTCTATGATTATAGAAGCTACACCTGAGTTACAGGAAGACGAAGATGATTTTAACTTTTAATTTTAAAAACTATTAATTATGGCTTTAACTAGCAACCCTATCTCTTCAGAGGTAGCAGGCGGAGGACTAAAATTGTACTCTGGCCTTACAAATGTAAATGTAATCGCAGTAAATCCTACTTTGGAAGAACTGCATAACCTAGGAATAAAACTAAAGCAGGAGCCTGCTTATACTATTTCTATGGGTGACCAAGAGTATAACAAAGTTGTATTCTGGGTTAAGAATGAAACTGGTAGTTACAAGATTGAGATATTAATGCAACCATCGCATAGAGTATCACAATCAGGAAAACACCAGTGGATGAATTCTATAGGTCAGTCTACCTGGTCTGAAGATGCACCTAGTTATGATTGGTGGAAATCTGACGGTGAGCGTAAAGCTTATGTTGGTGAGGAAACCTTGATTAACTTTGCAAAATGTTGGGCAAATGTTGCTTCTGGAGACGAAGTAACTTTTGACACTATTGCTAAGATCGCTGCAGGTGATGTAGCTGAGCTTAAGAAATATGTAGCTGCGTTAAAAGATAACCCAGTGCGTGTTCTTATTGGTGTAAAAGACGACAAGTATCAAATTGTTTATACAAAGTACTTTGGCCGTGCTTATGCTAATCCAAGAGACAACTATTTTGTAAAAGCTTTAAATGATGAGTATGGTGCATTCAATGCTGACTTTAATGCTGATTTAGCATTTGGTGAGCACAAGCCTACAGCTACTTTGGTTACTCCTGATTCTTCAACTGAAGATGAAGATTGGACATCAAATGATAGTAGTGCTGATGATTTACCATTCTAGTATTTACTAACTATAATTAAAGGGCAGTGTAAAAGCTGCCCTTTTTTTATTTAAATTCGCAGACTATGCTCAAAATTAGAAAACAAAACGATAGGCTGCATACAGATACTATATTACAAAAAATTAGTGAATATGATATTTTTAAATACTATTGTCCTAATTTTAAATCTTTAAATGTAAAATTCTGTAGCGATCTACGTGAAGATTCTAGACCGTCTGTGTCTATAGGAGTTTGGAATAATAAATTATTATACAAAGATTTTGGCTACCCTGATCATACTTTTAATTGTTTTTCATATGTACAACAAAAGTTTAATTGTGATTTTTATGCAGCACTTCGTATTATAGATTGTGACTTTAATTTAGGTTTAGCTAACCATAGTAATGATGTAAAATTTACTATGGGTTATTTAGCTTATAAACAAAAACCATTAAAGCTAGTACAAAAGCAAACTATAATACAAAAGAGAAGAAGAAGGTGGAATAAAGATGATAAAAACTTTTGGAGTAAATATTTGATTAGTAAAGAAATATTACTTACATTTGGCGTCGAGCCTATAACTCATTATTGGATTAATGGTAACAGATTTACCTGTAAATCAATAACTTACGTTTATAGATTCGGAAATAAATTCAAAATTTACGCACCCTATGAAGAAGAAAACAAGTGGGCGAGCAATACAAACAAAGAAATCATCCAAGGATACAAACAACTTCCTGTTAAAGGGGATCTCTGTATTATTACATCGAGTCTCAAGGATGTTATGTGCTTGTTCGCAATGGGTATCTCCGCAATCGCCTTGCAATCAGAAATGCAAATGCCCAAAGAAGAAACAATCAAAGAACTTAAAGAAAGGTTCAAAAAAGTAGCATTGTTTTATGATAATGATTTTAACAACCCAAACAATCCAGGACAAACAATGGCAAAAAAGATCTGCGCAAAATATCGTTTAAATAATATTATCATACCTGATAATTATGAACTTAAGGATTTGTCTGACTATATTGCACACTTTAAATCTACTGGAGGGTTAAAAACTCTTATAGAAGTACAGATATGAACAAACAAGAAGTAAAAGAATTTTTAAAACAAAAACCAGGATATTTAAAAGAAGGAGCAGAAAGACTATCAGAAAAACTAGATTGTAGCGTTGAGACTTGTAGACATGCTTTGAAAGAAGCTAGGATAGAAGCAAAAGGATCAGAATCATTTGATTTAGATAATGTAAACGCATCAGAAATTAGTGAGTTTAAAAAGTTTTTAAAAGAAAACCAAATAGATGAAGATGATGTTAAGTCTGTAAAGTTTTGGCAAAATATGCAAGGAGATAATAGATTCTCTGTTGTAGTAAAAGGCGAAGACGATGTAGTTAAAAGAACTAAAGATGATATAATATCTTTATTAGAATCATATAGTCCTAAAGTTGAACAAGAATACGAAGCTGTAGAAGATGCTGTAGTGTACGAAATATCATTACCAGATATACATTACGGAAAATATACGGGTCAAACTCTTGATGAGGCAGAAGAAGAATATATGAAAGTTGTAAAAGACCTATTACATAAAGCAAAAGGATTAAATATAGAGCGCATACTTTTACCTATTGGTAATGACGGTATGAACTCTGAAGGATATTCTAGAGCTACTACAAAAGGCACACCTCAACAAGACTCAGCAGAGTGGCAAGAAACGTTTGTAGGCTATTGCAATCTTATGATAAGAGCAATAAGCTATTTAGCTAGGACTGCACCTGTTGATGTTGTAGTGGTCCAAGGTAATCATGATTACGAAAGAATGTTTTATGCTGGCGAGTTTTTGCGAGCATTTTTTGTAAATGATGATAGGGTGCTTGTAGATAATGGTTATGATTCAAGAAAGTATTATACTTATGGTACAAATTTGATTATGTTTACACACGGAGATAAAGAAAAACCAGCAGACATGCCTTTAATTATGGCTACAGAACAACCTTTACTATTTGCTAAAACAACATGTAGAGAAGTGCATTGTGGACATATGCATAAAGAAATGGTAAATGAATATCGAGGTATTAAAGTTAGATTTATACCATCAATATGTGCTAACGATGCTTGGCATAAAATGATGGGTTATGAGGCTAAACGAACAGGTCAAGCGCATATATGGAGCAAAACAAGAGGTTACGAGGGGTACTTACAAACAAACGTATGAGACGAAAAGTAAAAGCAAATAAAAAAGTAAGAAATGCTACTAGTAAAGTATACAAAGGAATTAAGTTCAGGTCTAAGCTTGAACTTTTTACGTATAAAAAACTAGAAGAAGCTAGTATAAAAAGCTTATACGAAAAAAAGAAATACGTGTTACAAGAAGGATTTCACTATTCTCAACAATGTTATGAGCCACATAAAACCAAAGGATATGTAGACAATACATATAAAGTTAGAGATATTACATATACTCCTGACTTTGTAGATCCTAATGGTAAGTGGATTATAGAAGTGAAAGGTTTTGCAAATGATGTGTTTCCTGTAAAATGGAAGATGTTTAAAAATCATTTAATGCAGCTGGAAGACCCTCCAGTACTGTATTTACCTAAAAATCAGGGTCAGGTTTTAAAAACCATTGAACTTATCAAAGAGCTTTAACGAGCTCTTTTTTTATTAACTAAATTTTAATTATGAATTACGACCAATGGAAAACTATGTCTGATAGAGATGACTCTACAGATAAAGTAAGCCCTTGCTGTGGGGCGGAATACAGCGAGTACCCAAATTACATAGAATACATTTCTACAGATTTTATCTGTAACGAGTGTAAAGATGGATTTGATGTACCTATAGAAGACTATGAATATGCTGAAAGAAAAAGAGAAGATGCAGCAGAATTTAATAGAGATGAATAAATGTTTAACAATATTTAAAAAATAATAAAATGAGTATAAAAACTATTGACAAGCAGATCAAAGGATCTGAAGGCCTTGCTAAGAAAATTAACAAGGGAGCTGAAAAGATGGTGTTTGACATCTTACAGTCTACACAGTACTCTACACCTATTCCGTCTACAGTGCGTGAGTTAGCTACCAATGGTGCCGACGCACAGCGTGAGAAGGAGATGGCTATAGAGATACTTACAAACAAAGCTAAAGTAGAAGACTATTACATTGAGCGTCACGGCGAGCAGTATAGTGATAGTAATTTTGACATTAGCTATTACAATCTAGATCATTTAGATGCAGAGAACAACGACATATTAATTACATACAAAGAGAATGAAGGAACAGGATACTGCGATGTAGTTACTATACATGACTACGGTGTTGGTATTGGTGAGCGTCGTTTGGAAGGTGTGCTTGAACTTGGTTATTCAACAAAGCGTAACACAGCTGAGAACTTTGGTGCATTTGGCCTTGGTGCCAAGGTTGCATTGTCAACTGGTGTAGACTTTTACACTATAGAAACTGTACATAATGGTAAAAGGTTCAAGATGAACTGTTACAACTACAAAACAGACTTTATTGTACCTGCATTTAACCCAGTAGCTGGTCAAGCTAACCCGCATGTTGTACTTAGCGATGGAACGAAAGTGCACTATGTACCTACTGATGCAAAAAATCAAACCTTAATATCGTTTGGAGTTAAAAAGCACAACAGACGAGATTACCGTGATGCGGTAGAAGAGCAGCTGATGTATATGCCTAACATTAAATTTAAGCGTATTGCAGAAGATGGTTATGAAAGGGAAGAAAACATTCACCCAAAGATTATGCACAACTCTGATAACTTGATTATCTCTGACACATATCTGTTTAGTAAACCGCACATTGTGTTGACTAAAGATGTAGGTGCACCAACTGGTGTTAACTATGGCTTTGTTGATTTCCGTGAGTTGGAGATGCAGCAAATGTGGGGACCAATTGCATTCAAATGTCCTGCAAGACAAGTAATCAATGACCCAGATACTGGTGAAGAGATTGTATTGCAAGATGGTGTAGATGTTACGCCGTCACGTGAGAAGGTAATATGGAATGAGAACACTAAAGCATATATCAAGTCTGTAATTGAAGCAGCTGCTGATGAAGCTAGTGAGATTGTACAAGAAGAGCTACAACAAACAGACTTTGTGTCTTGGTTAATAGCTTGTAAGCAAGTCTTGACTAAAGCTGACAGCGGTAGTGTGCTTGGTAGATTGTCTAACATTATTGACCAGGAACAGCTCAAGCCTAAGTTTGGACCAGACCCTAGACTTAAGAATGAATCTGTAAAAGCTTTGTTTGCAGGTATGAAGGTTGAGGTTATAACTAAGAGTAGAGATTATGGTACTGGTGAAGATACTATTGAGAGAAACGCTATTGAGAACTACAGCCAATTGAGAGAGAATAACATCTTTATCATGGGTGAAGAGAATCACAGCAAGTACAAAGATATGTATCTTATACACGAGTGTGAAGGTCCTATTATTTGTATTAAGTCTTCAGAATTTAACTCTAGTTTTACTCTTGACTCTGTTGAGAACAAGAAAAGACATGCTAAGCGTATAGCTAAACGTGCTAGAGTTCTTGAGCTAATTACTGAGTCTACACACAGTCGTAACTACGATAGTATAGAGGTAAATGAAGAATGGCTAGAAGAATACAAGGACGAGATTGCTAAAGCTAAAGAGGTTGCACAGTTTGAGAACATTACACCAGCTGAACGTCGTAAGATAGAAGAGCGTATGGTTGCATACACTTTTAGACATAACAGTAAGCATTGGCATGCATCAGGTAGTGACAATCATTATATCAGAGACAAGATTGAGCCAAAGGTAAAAGATCTTATGAAGACTCAGCGTATTACCTATTATGGTACTGCAGCTGATGATGAGAAACTGATGGTAGCTTGTGGTATGATACATCCTTTTGCTCCTGAAATTCGTCAAGTATACAAAGATATGCCTGGATGGAGAACTCAAGGTGAGGACGATAGAATGTTTTTCTTTGATACTCCAGCTGTTAGACTTGGTAGTGGTGAGTTTACAAAACCAACTACTACAACTAATGATAAAGGTGAGGTATATCACAATACTAATTTTGATTGGGATACGCCGCAGATTATCAGAGTCTCACAGAGCAATGTTAAACACATTAGTATGAACCCTAATGTTAAACACATTGATGAATTCTTTTTACAATTAACACCTAATGGAGGATATACTATGGATGAATACGCAATAAAGTGGTACACTGCGGATAAGATGAAAGGTATCACAGATAAGACATATTTATATTGTCTTAAGGACATTAACCCAGACTTGTTTGAAAAGTATCAGGATGTATACAATGCATCTGATAGAGATATGAGAGTAAGTCAATGGATGAAAGATACTGATATATTTCCTATGGTCGAGAAGATTGTAGAAATGCATAACTTCTGCAAAGATAATGATGACGCCGCTGCTATACAGCAGAAAAGTCGCGAACTCTTTATTCTAGACGTACCAGAAGCTGTTGGTCAAGACCAAGAGTTGATGGATAAGTTTGATGAACTGCAAGAGTGGTCTGAAGGTGTGCATACATTATTATATAGTATTGATCAAATAGGATATAGTCCTAATACTGACCATGATTTGGATCAAGATCTTATCAAAGAAATCAAGGTTTACCTGGACGCTAAGGGCAGGCTAGACTGGTGATAATCAGCAAGTTACAGGGGTGAAATACCCCCTGTATTACTTGCATAAACAAAATTTTTATATTAACTTTACTAAAATTAATTAAATCATGATTACAATTAATGTTATTGAGAACCAAATATCTGGTTCGTACGGCGACACGCCGTTTAGTGTCAACTACTCCGAGGACACTTATAAAAAGATGATGGAGTTATCTGACAGACAACAGTCTGTTACAACTATGGACGAGTACAATGCACTCATAGAAGAGTTTGCTAAGCTTACAGTCCAAGACTACAAAACAACTGTAGAAACTGCGTGCCCGTGGATTTATGTCAACGAAGGTACTGGTGAATTCTTTTTAAAGCACGAAGGTGTAGTATCTAGCATACCTATGCCACAAGCTTTGGTTGATCGTATTTTTGAATCACTTGACAAAGGTGTAGATTTTATGCCACTTGTAAAAATGTGGATTAGATTCTTGCGTAACCCTATCTTAAAAAAGAAGATGGATGCTAATAATTACGAGGATAACTTTTTAAAAGATGGCAATAAATTTTCTGAGAAGTTTTTTAACTTTGTTAACTTACAGTATGTGCATCCTAAACTCAAAGCAGAATTGATGGATGAGCACGGTTTAAGTGAAGAAGTTGCTGAGCGTAGAGCTACTATGTATCAGATGAAGATTACTCAAGAAGGTTTGCTTAATGGCTACAAGGTATCTCACGAAATTATGCATAAGTATGACACGGAGACTGGTGAAATGATAGATCGTTACAAACGTACATTTAACCCTGATACAGGTGAGATTGAAGAAGGTGGATTGCCTGAGTTTGTAGAAGATAGATTGTTTGAGCCAGCTATTATGGGTAATAG
>Ga0181394_1000360_pt1 | contig 20989 bp, 41 predicted proteins | sample 17SPOviralmetaG_FD_130123 | JGI IMG/M metagenome (GOLD analysis project Ga0181394, IMG submission 130123) | Marine viral communities from the oligotrophic San Pedro Time Series (SPOT) site, San Pedro Channel, CA, USA - 17 SPOT_SRF_2010-11-23 | ecosystem: Environmental > Aquatic > Marine > Strait...
AGTGGACCAGGCAACCCATATTGGTTAAATGATCAATGTTACGCTTGGGTAATTAATATAGATCCATATTGTTGTGATATAGGATGGGATTCTAATTGTCAAAACACTTATGACTATTGTGCATCAAACAGCGGTTGGGTTGGAATAGAAGACTTAATATCAGATGGTGGAATAATAGTTTATCCAAATCCAACTAATGGATTATTAAACATAGCTACTTCTAGAGTACAAAATATTTTAATTACAATGTTTAATATATCAGGACAATTAGTTATAAATGAAACTAATAAAAAAGTTATAGACATTAATCATTTAGAGTCCGGAGTTTACTTTATGAATATTAAAGTAGACAATATAACTTATATCAGAAAGGTAATTAAACAATAATGAAACATTTATTATATACATTAATATTAGTACCATCAATTTTATTTGGACAAGCACATGTTCAAGAATTATTGAAACTAGAGCTTGCTCAAACAAATTGGGATAAGAAAAAGAAAGAATGGAAACCATTTGAAGATTTTGATAGAAAATTCAAAAAGGCAATTAAATTTGCTACATTCTATGGAGCGTTTAATGGTAATAATAGTATTGCTGATATAGACGAATATTCAATTAGTACTGGACAATTAATAACTAACACTGAAAAGACACCATTTGATTACTCAATAGTATTAGGTGTTAGAAAAATTGCTAGATTTGGATATGAAAATAGAGCAAATGTATTTTATAATGGAACTGAACATTCATATGCAGATGCAGCTACAATAGGTAAAGTATCTGGATTTGAATTTTTATTTGAAGCAGATTATAAACGTAGATTTGGCCAAACATATTTAGATCAAAATCATTTTTTAAGATATGTAGCAGATAAATGGATAGCAAAAGCAGAATACGTACAACAAGGATTTGCTGATATTAAATACTTTGAAGCTTCACAAAGATATAGACAAAAAATAGGTAATAAATTTTCATGGAATATAGGTATAGTTCAAAGAATATCTGAACCATATGGTTATAATCCATTAGAAGAATTTTTATTACCAAATGGAAGTTTGCATTATACATCATTAGCATTACAAGAAGGATATAATGTAGAATTTTTACCAGGCGGAGAAATAAATTATTTAAATCAAGAAGGAGAAATAGTTGCTGATAATTCAATTATTTGGGAAGAAGTAGTAATACCCCAAGTATTATCTGATTATGTTAAAAGAAAAAAAGAGGAAATACCACAACAATGGAATCATTCTCTTGTAATAGGATATGATTTTTATCACTACACTAAAACATTTTGGATACATTCATGGGCAAGCGTTATGCCATTTCATCTAGAAACCGGAACATATGCCTATCATAAATTTATTGCACCAAAACAAACATGGGTAGATTTAGGAGCAGGTTTTATATTAGGAAATAGGTTGAATAAACATTTAGGTATATTTATAGAAGGTAAGTATAATAAGTATTGGAACAGAACTTGGCACGATTTTAGCGTTGGGTTAAATTATATAATATTTTAAGAGATAAAAAAATGGCAAAAGAATTAAATGAAGATACAGGCTTTAATATAAGTATTAAAAGCTTAATAGGTATTGGAGCTGCTATGGCAACAATAATTAGTATGTGGTTTGTATTACAAGCAGATATTGCTGAAGCAAAAGAACTTCCAGCTCCACTCCCACCAGACGTAACTAGAATGGAATTTGATATGAAAGATCAATTAATTCGCCAAACTATTATGACAACTCAAAAAGATGTTGAAGAATTAAAAGATGATATGGGTCGGATTGAAGATAAACTAGATAAACTTATTGAAAAAAGGAGATAATATGAAAAAGTTTTTAACAATTATATTATTATCTATATCAATTAATATTATATCTCAAATTAAAGTAGTACAATTTAATGCCAATTGGAATTCTGCGAATGGAGTAGATTGGTTAAGCAAATTAACAGATTGCAGAACTGATCAAATTGATATTGCAATAAATAAAGAAGCTCAAGCAAAATATAAAATAGTAGTAGTACCAACAATTGTTGTTTTTAATCATGGAGAAGAAGTAAAACGTTTTCAAGCAAATATTATGATGAAAATGGAAGCTAAACTAGACGATGTTCAGACAATAGTTGATGAAACAGTAATGGAGTCATTCTAATGTATGAATACAAATGCAAAGTAAATAAAGTAATAGACGGAGATACAGTTGATGTTGATATTGATTTAGGTTTTGGTGTTGTTCTTACTGATGAAAGAGTAAGAGTTATGGGTATCGATACGCCCGAATCCAGAACTAGAAATAAAGTTGAAAAATTATTTGGCTTAGCATCTAAAGCTCGTTTAAAAGAACTATTAACTAAACATTGTGTACTCAAAACAGAAATCAATAAGAATGGTGAAGATATGAAAGGTAAGTTTGGTCGAGTATTAGGAGACTTTGTAGCTGCAGATGGTAGAATGATAACTGATATACTTATTGAGGAAGGATATGCAGTAGCATATCATGGCCAATCTAAAGATGATATTCAAGAAGCTCATTTAGCTAATAGACAAAAATTATTACAAGAAGGTATTATATTACAGTCAGATATAGATAAGGTTAGCAAAAAATAATTAGGATAATTTCTTATTTTTTATTATAATAAGTTATGAATTATCGACTAATTACATTTTCAATATTATTATTTATTACAGGACACGCAGTTGTATGGATGCAACTTAATGGACCTATTTTATGGCCTATATTAAAAAAATATAAATTTGCATTGGCTGTATTAGGAGTACCAATAACATATATATTTATGGAAGCTACAAGACTTACTATAGCTGGATTTGAAGGTAATTTTTGGCCTGGTAGATTTGTTGCATTTGTTTGTGGTATAACTATATTTACATTATTCACTTATGTATTTAAAGGAGAGTCGGTTAATTTAAAAACTGCTACATCATTAGTATTAGCATTTTCTATAATAATAATACAGTTGTTTTGGAAATAACCATATTTATATAAAAGAAATGCCATGGAGTGTTAAATGAAGAATATACAAGATCTTATTCAATCTGAATATAAAAAAATTAAAAAAGAAACTTATATTAAAAACATAATAATAGAAGAACACACAAAACTCAAAGAAGATGATGCTGGTCTTCGATCTGCTTTAGATGATTTAGATTATGAAGAAAAAGGAAATGAAATAGATAATGGTGGATCAATGGAACCCCATGCTTCAAAATTATTTATAAAATTCTTTGAATTCTTAAAAGAAGAAGAGCCAGATATTAAAATTAAAGTAACTGGTGGTAATGATAATTTTCACAAAGGATATAGATCTAGACACGTATATGGAGAAGCTTTAGATTTTGCTGTTGTTGATGCTGGGTCTAAAGACAAAGTCAAGGATGTATTAAAAAAATTCAGAAAACAAAATAAGAGTGATTTTAAATTCATTGATGAATATGAAAATCCAACCGAACATTCAACTGGTGGCCACTTTCATATGGCTTATATAGGTTCCAGCTCAGTATATGCAAAAAAGAAAGCAGCAGGAGAATTACCAGAAGTAATTCCAGGAACAAATAAAGTAGTTAATTCTGATGGAAGTGATGTTGCAATAAATACTTGGGAAGGTGAAGACAAAAATGGTACAGATTTAGCTGAATTAGATAACATACTAAAACAGTTTGCATCTCAACAAAAAGGAAAATCATCTGCAGATATGATAAAATTTACAGCAGGTGATCAAATAAGCCATAAATGGGAAATTAAAGCACCAGTTAAACTAGCACAAGCAGAAGATCTTAAAGATGGTGAAAAATTTGAAAAAGAAGGAAGTTTGATATTAGCTGGAGCTCCTGAATCAATAACTTTTTATCCAACTGGTCAAGTATATTTATATAATCAACAATCGTTTGCAGGAGATGTTGAAATCGACAATAAAGACGGTTGGGTAAAACGTGTAGTCACCGGTGCAATGTCTCCATATGATAAATTTACTCTAGCAGCTGTTGCTTGGTATTTTGGAGGAGACGCATCTTTTAAACAATCTTTAGACGCTACTATGCCTACTGGAGGAAAAGTACTTACACTAACTAATGATCATGGAGATTTATTAGGAACATTATATACTGATCAGGAAAATGGAATTGTATTTGATATAGGAGAATCACCTCAATATTCTTTAGACGATGAGGGAGATGTTAAATATGGACATGGTAAAGGATTAAATCAATTACAATTTGTATTAGATATAGTAGGATTCGTTCCAGTTATAGGAGATATTATAGATTGTATTAACGCAATAATTTATTTTATACGTGAACGGTATGTTGAAGCAGTATTATCTTTAATTGCAATTATACCAGTAGTAGGATCAGTAATTAAATTTGGAGCTAAAGGAGCAATGAAAGCTGGAGCAGCATCTATAAAAGCTGGCGGTAAAGCTATAACAAATTTAGGATTAAAAGGAATTCGAAAAATATTTAAGAAAGGTCCTGGTGGAGTAAAAGAAGCTGATAACTTAGTAGGAGTTTTATTGGATAAAAAAATTATAGATCCAGAAGATTTAATGTGGGTAGAAAAGACTGGAGCATTAGATATAATATTAAAAAAATTAACAAAATCTAAAAAGGTATTTCAAAAATATTTAACAAAAGGTACTCATAAAAATATTAATGAAGCATTAGATGCATTTGAAACAATGGTAAAAAATCTAGATACGTCAATAGTAAAGAAAATTAAAGTTAAAGGATTTGGTCCAAAAGCATATGCAAAAGCTGCTTCCAAAGCACCACCTGTATCATTATTAGGAAGACTTGCAAATCCGATAACTAAATTGATAGGAAAACCTAGAATATTTCAACGAACAAAAAATATCATAACAAAGCTTCCTCCAAAAAAAGTTGAACTAATAAATGGGTGGATTCAAAAACAAATAAGACAAGATATAGCTACCGATCCATCTAAGCTTAGAACATTATTAAAAACAATGGATCCATCATCTCTAAAAAAATTAAATTTCCCTCCAGGTTACAAACCTGTACCAGCAGCAATAAAAAAATTATCATCTGGTCAAATTGATGCTGTTTTAAAAGTTGCAAAAGAAGAAGGAAATGTTTTTTATCAAGCAATGATAAAAAATCCTAAGATATATTTTAGAGCTCAATTAAAACAAGGAACTAAACAAAGAGAACTATTTAAAGTTATGAGAAGCGGTATCGGAGCAAAACAATTAGATGTAATATATAATGAAATATCAGAAGTTTTTGATAACGAATTAGGAGTAGATTTAGGTGGATATGGAGATGAGCAACAGTCGATTATAGCTGCTACGTTCTTTAAAATATTTGTAGACAAAGAAAGTCAAAAAAGAAGAAGATCTAATGTTAGATCATTTATAAATACTGCAGCAGAATTTGCAGGAATACTTAATTGGATAAGCTCAGATATATCATTAGGATTAACAGAAAGAAAACAAATACTTAATACAGCATGGAATGATATGCCAGGCGATACAGATGGTGAAAAATTACAATATGTAAAAACACAAACTACTGATCCTAAGGTTATAAAACCAATTGTAGATTTTGTTAAAGACAAGCAACAAGATGATAAATGAATATCAAACACAAAATGAATTGAATCCAAAGCTTTGGACTGATGGTGAATTCCATCCAAAACTTCGTTTGCAATTATTAAAAATATCTAGAGCATTTTATAAATTTCTAGGCATTGAAGCAGATATTAAAGATGTTACATTAACAGGCAGTAATGCTAATTATAATTGGACTAAACATTCTGATATTGATTTACACTTAATAATTAATTATAAAGACATAAATGATAATGCAGTATTAGTAAGAGAGTTAATGCAATCAAAGAAAAGTCTTTGGAATAATACATATCCTATCAAATTTAAAGGAATGAACATAGAGTTATATGCACAAGACTCTAATGAACCTCATGCATCAACAGGAGTATATTCTTTATTTAATAACGATTGGGTACAAAAACCAGATCCAGAAGTAGTATCAGTTGAAGATGATGCTATTGATAAAAAAGCAGAACCATATGAGTTTGAAATAGATAATTTAGATCCATATGAAGTTAACTTGTTAGATAAGATAAAAAAGCTTAAATCTAGATTAAAGCATTTAAGACAAACTGGATTAGAAACTGTTGGCGAATATTCAATTGAAAATTTAGCATTTAAATCATTACGTAATTCAGGACATTTAGAAAAATTAAGTGATCTAGAAAAAGATATAACATTAATACAATTAACTCCTACATTAGACGAACAAGACTTTGATGGGCCTTTTGGAAAAGAACATGACTATTCTGATTATGGAGGACCATGGGGTACAGGACATCATCATAAAACAGATTTCAAAAAAGGACCTGGTAAGACACCTACAAAAGGTATTGGTTCGGGTATGGATTCTGAAGAAGATGAAGATGAGAAAGAAACAGGATATGATATTATCAAAAAATAAATTTAAATCTGCTGCTACATATGATAAGAAAACATATGATATTGATACATTATTAAATACTGAAAGTGTTAATTTATTTGATCAAAATGGATATCATTTAACTAGAGCAGAACAATCATTTTTAGAACCAAATGGTTATAGAGCAATAGAGAGACGACACGAAGACTGTTTGAGATACGATTGGCTTATTTGGGACAAAAGAGATGGAGCTCATATAAATCATTCAGACTTATTTGAAAGAAAAGGATTTTCAGGAGAAGCATTAGAACAACTTCATAAATATGCAAAAAGAAATCCAATGTTACATAAATTAATTAAAATGAAACCCAAATGGGGAATTGATATATCAATTGATTACGTATCACCAGATGCAGTATTTGAAGTATTTCATTATGAATGGGATTCATTTGAATATGATGCAGTACAAGAAAAGAAATATGAAATTGAACAATTTGTAATGTCTAAGGATTGGGATGATGTAGCTAAAACATTATGGGATAAAAAAGACGAATGGTATGATTTAGACTTCTTTGAACAAACCAATTGGAGAACTAATTATTTTAATTTAGATCCAGAAAAATTTAAGAACGTTATTTGGAGTAACTAATATTTATATAAAATGAATAAGTTAAAAAACATATTAAGAGATACTATATTAGAATCAAAAAATGGTTATAACACTCCAGCTGCAATTGCTAAGGAAAAGTCAATTGGCAAGAAAAAAGTTAAACCAGAAGATGCAATAACAGATTTAGATTTAAATACATTGAATCGAAATCAAACTATTAAAGAGTATAGTTATGGTCCTTTAAATCCAGACGATGAAAAAGGATCAAAGGAGTTTTGGGAAAATAAAGCAGAGTTATGGAACACAACAGTAGAAGCAGCCAAAGAATCTAGATGTTCTAATTGTGGAGCTTTTGATCAAAAAAAATCAACATTGTCTAAAATAGAAAAAGCTATTGGGAATGATGGTAAAACAATTGTTAAAAATGCCAATATTGGATTTTGTGAATTCTTTTGGTTTAAATGTGCCGGAGCAAGAAGTTGCGATGCATGGGTTGGCGGAGGACCTATAAAATGAAGTCTAGAGGTTTAGGTGACGATATAAAAAAAATAACAGCTGCTACTAAATTAGATAAGTTAGCAGAACGTATAGCAGAATTAACAACAGGTGATTGTGGCTGTAAAAAACGACAAGACAAACTAAATAAAATATTTCCATATAAAAGGAGTAAAAAATGATAGAAGAAGATTGTGGTTGCGGAGGACATAAAGAGAAACCAACTCATATGGCTCCTAGAGAAAAACAAAAAGCTTTGTTAATTAAATTAATGGCTGAAAGAATTCAAAAAGTCGGAGATGAATATGTTGTTTATCCAAAAGATAAAGGTAAACGATTAGGAACCCATCCAACTAAAAAAGCTGCATTAAAACAATTAGCAGCAATAGAGCTTAATAAATGATAAAACTTAAAGCTATATTAAACGAGCAATCAAATAATTTCAAAGTTGGTAAAACTTTACGTGGAAGTCAATGGATATTTGACTTTATTAAATATGAAGAAGGTCGACCAGACAAAAAAAGTGAGCCGGCACTAAAATCATATAAGAAACCTGGAGATCGTTGGACAATTGGATATGGCCATACTAAAGGAGTTACTCCTAATATGACTATTACAAAACAAGAAGCATTAAAACTTATGTATGAAGATCTAACAGATGCAGCAAATTGTGTTAGGCGTATGTTTACAAGATGGGATGCTCAAAAATTAGATGTCTTAGTAACACAAGAAATGTTTGATGTGTTAATTTCATTAGTATTTAATTCTGGTTGTGAAGGTATGTTAAAATCAGATTTTATACAATTAGTTAAACAAAAAAAATATAAAGAAGCTGGTAAAAGTATATTATCATTTCGAAAGAATAAACCAGGATTTTCCGGACTAACTCCTAGACGGCAAAAAGAAAGCAGCCATTTTTTAACAAATCTATAGGTTGTATATTTCCCAAAAAATTATTATAATATTTATATGAGTGGTAATAATTACTTTACTAAGTTAATGATATCTGCAATCGATGAAATGAAAACAAATAATATAGATTGGCCAATACATTGGAAATCTGCAGAAAAAAATAAATTTCTAGATGATATATTAGTTTGGTTAGAAAAAGAACAATTATATGAACATTGTCAAATTATACTAGATGCCAAAAAAAAGATCAAAAAAATATAAAATAATAGTTTTAAATGATTCTGTTAATACAACTCAACATGTACAACGAGTGTTACAAGAAATTTGTGGCCATAATCATTATCAAGCTATACAATGCACTCAAATTATTCACAATAACAATGAATGCCAAGTATATATGGGTAAAGAAGATCAATGCACATACATATTAAAAGAGTTAGAAAAACAAGGCTTATCAACAAAAATGATAAAATGAAACTTTTAGATAAAATACGAACAGGATTGTTTCACGCTTCATATCATAGAAATTTACGATATGCAGAAGAACAAAAAGAAAAAAAAGATATTAATAAATTTAAAAAATATATCTACCGAGCTGAAAATGCTTGGAGACGTTTAGTACAAATACAAGAAAAATACAAAAAATGAGTAAAAAAGCAACAATAGGAGCTTCTCCTAAAGATAGATCCATGGATATAATGGATAAATTTATTAAGAAGCAAGAAAGAAAAAATCGTCATAAAGAAGCACTACCAGGTAGGAGAAAATCTAAAGATGTTCCTATGGATTTATGGCCATTAAAAGATCAATTAGAGTATTGGGAGAATATAACAGACGGTCAAAAATTTGATAGGAAGTATGGAAGTTATATTGATTGGATGGATACATTAAAAGAATTAACCGGATATCCAGATTCATCATTTATAGATATGATAGCACCAGCTAAAAATAAAGAAAGAATGCGTGAATTATTTGATCAAAAAGTATTACCAAAACAAGCACAACAAACGTTACAAAAAGAAGGTATTTTGTGGGTGTAGACTATAAATATGTATATGGTCGTGGTAGATCTGCTTTGAATTTATCAGAGTCAGAAATTAGGTATGCTATGGAGAATACCAAGTCTAATTCTGAAGCTGCTAGATTTTTAAATGTATCATTTACTACATATAAAAAATATGCAAAACAATTTATAGATTCTAAATCAGATAAAACGTTATGGGAGTTACACAAAAATCAAGCTGGTAAAGGTATACGTAAAGACATTGTACAAGCTACAGCAGGTCCATATTCAATTGATAAATTATTACAAGGAGAATATCCAAATTATCCTGTATGGAAATTAAGAAATAGAATATTAGCATTAGGTATACTTCCAGAAAAATGTTCTAGTTGTGGATATGAAGAAAGAAGAATAACAGATGATACTACTCCATTACTATTAGATTTTAAAGATGGCGACTCAACAAATCTTCGAGTAGAAAATTTACAGCTATTGTGTTTAAATTGTTATTATATGCAAACAGGTAATCCATATAATAAAGACAAAGAGAAATATTGGAACTATAATTTATTAGAATAATATTTATATTAAATGCACGAGACAATAAAAATATCAGGCAAATATAGAAATTTGGTAACACAAATGTCTCGTTTAATTTTAGAACAAATCAAAGTATCTAAACACAAACGATTAAGTTATGAAGTAGTAATGTTCAAAGAGATTGTTAACAAAGATATTCCACTACATTTTTATTTAGGTTTGCAAACAAAATATTCAACTAACCTTTATGTTACAGGCGACGCATATAATCCTACAGAACCTGTAAGTGATCAAATACCTTATATAGAAGTTTCAATTGGAACTACCGGAGAGAAAAAACATTTAAGTCATATTGCATTACGATTGTCTAACACATTAAGACATGAAATAGAACATATAACTCAAAGTGGATTAAATACATTACCAGGCAAGTATTTACCAGATGACCAATTATTAAGAGAAACTGCAACTACAACCCAATATCATTTGTTAGACAAAGAAATACCAGCAATGCTACATGGTTTGCACACTCAAGCAAAAAAAGAACGCAAATCATTTTTAGACAAAGTTCATGAATATTTAGATGAAACATATTTATTAGAAAGTGATATGGAATCAATTAGATCCATATGGATAAATAAAGCAAAAGAATTAAATTTAGTTAAATAATTATGATTAAACTTAAAGATATATTGTCAGAAGATTTTGTTAACTTTACTAATGAATTACATGGTGTTGAAGAAGACTTAAGACGTTGGGCAAAAGAAAAATGGACAGATCAAAATGGTAATCCTTGTGGTAGTTCTAAGTCTAAAGGCGTAGTCAAATGTAGACCTTCTAAAAAAGTGTCTAAAAAGAGTCCAAAGACTTGGAGTCAAGTTGATAAGAAAAAAGAAGTTGCTAAAAAGCGTAGAGTAGGGATGGGTAAGCGAACAAAGAAAGCTGAAGTTGTAACTCCTATAGAAGAAAAAAAGAAAAAAGCCAAACGTGATGCATGTTATCATAAAGTAAAAGGTCGTTATGATGTTTGGCCATCTGCAAGAGCATCTCAAGCATTAGTTAAATGTAGAAAAGTTGGAGCTAAGAATTGGGGTAAAACTACTACCAAAAAATAAAGGAACAAATGGAAGAAAAAACAATTTGTAAAGAATGTTCATTAGCATTAATGGAAGATATTAAAAATGGAAGATTAGCATTAGACGAAGCTGAGTATAGAGGTAGAAAAGTCAAACTTGGAAAACCAATGCGTGGAGATGTTAAGAAATTTAAAGTATATGTTAAAAATCCAAAAGGTAATGTAGTTAAAGTTAATTTTGGTCATGGTGGTACTTCTGCAAAGAAAGCAGGACAAAAAACTATGAGAATTAGAAAGTCAAATCCTAAAGCTAGAAAAAGTTTCAGAGCCAGACATAATTGTGATAATCCAGGCCCAAGACATAAAGCTAGATATTGGTCGTGTAGAAAATGGTAAATGAAACTCAAAGATCTAATAACCAAACCAGATCAGCCAGCTGAATATATTGATACTCCAGATGGACAAGTTAAAATATGTCAAAAAGGGCCATTACCAAAAACAGACTTCGTAGTAGGACCATACACAGACGCCAAAGCATCAGATAAAATTCCAGGTTGGGATAAAGCAAAATATTACAAAGAGTATATAACAAGACTATTGCCAGAATCAATGATAAAAAAGGTACCATAATGACAAATTCAGATATAGTAGAAGAAATATTATTTAAATCACATTCATTACAAATACAACAAGAAGTAATGGGTTATGCAAAAACATTAATGATTGATGATCCTAAATTAGATAAAGCTACAGCGTATGACAGAGCTTTCAACGAAATATCTGCATATGGATCCTGATGAAGAAGAAGAGTATACTGACTTCCAGTATGGGGACGTATTTGAATATTAATTATTAAAACGGTTGGATTTTATATCTTTATTTCTTATTATATAGAAAAAATATAAGATATGAAAGAAATAGAAGTTTATGGTTCCGTTACCACAGAAGACGGTGAGTTTATCAAAGTAGTTAGTACCGATGGTAATGACATTACAGATCTATTCAGAGATGATATGATCAAGATAGCATATGAAAATGGTGAAGCATTAAAATATAATGAAGAAACCGGTAGAGCAAAAAGAATCGATCCAGATCAATTGCCTAATCCAATTCCCAAGAAAAAAGAAGTAGTAAAGGATCAAGATCCAGTATTAGCATTTATTAGTAATTCTCCTTCAATTAAGCCAGATCATTTAGAGATTACAGATATCAAATGGAAGTATCTAATTAGGTCAGCAGTTAGAGGTAAGAACATAATGATGGTTGGACCTGCGGGTTCTGGTAAAACAGAAGCAGCAAAGGCATTGCCTTCTGCAACCGATAGACCATTCTTTTATTTTAACTTAGGTGCTACGCAAGATCCTAGATCAACATTGATTGGTAATACGCATTTTAAGAACAATGAGACGCTGTTTGATGAATCGGCATTCATTAAGGCTATTAAGACAGAAAACGCAGTAATCCTTTTAGATGAGCTGTCTAGAGCACATCCGGAAGCATGGAATATACTAATGACCGTGTTAGATGAAGGACAAAGATATTTGAGATTAGATGAGAATATTGATGCACCATTAGTTAATGTAGCTTCAGGAGTATCATTCATCGCAACAGCTAATATTGGTACTGAGTATACATCTACTAGAGTATTAGATAGAGCATTGATGGATAGATTTGAAGTTATTGAAGTAGACATATTATCTAAAGAAAGAGAACATTCTTTATTAGGTAAAAGATTTGGAGACAAAGTTGAGGATTCATTATTAGAATCTGTAGCAGATATTGCAGATGTAACTAGAAAAGAGTGGAGATCAGATGAAGGTAAACTAAGCACTATGATATCGACACGTATGACAGTTAGAATATGTGAGTTGTTAGCAGATGGATTTACTTTAGAAGAAGCATCTGAAGTAGGCATATTACCATTCTTTGACGCATCTGGTGGTGCTGATTCTGAAAGATTATTTGTTAAACAAGTTATTCAAAAACATTTAGGAACAGCGGATGAGGATATCTTTAATGTTTCAGAAGAAGAAAAAGTAGAATTATAAGAGCACGCAACTATGCGTCAAATAGTATCTTTCATATCTTAAAGGAGTCAGACATTCGTATACGAAAAGCATTGGCTCCTTTTTAAAATATTGTTGGGTTCTTTGACATAATAAGAAAGGAAGCATCTGGAAACAAATCTGTTATTAGGAATCCTTATCGGAGCTGGTACTGTAGCTTTATTGGCATTTTTTGCTTATAGGGTAAAGGTATCTTTTGATAGGGTAACTAGAAATCACGAAGATTTAAACACAGATATATATAGTAGTTTAAATCAATTAGAAAAACAAGTAGATCAAATGTTAGCTAACATTGATAGATCATTAAACGATAGAGTTGATGATGTACATAGAACAATGGATTCTAGATTTGATAAAACAGAAACAAAAATAGTAGACTTAGTTAAAGCAAGAACTAAGCATACTAGATTTAATCAATAATTAATCTTCAAAGAACCCAACTTTTTTCTTGGATTTATGAATTACTTTTCTTATTATATATAAAAAGAGATATATGAAAAAAATACGAATTAGAAAGGCAATATCAAACCCAATCAAGACATATGAAACGTCTGCATCTAGCTATTGGTTTGACGATATTGATACAGATTTTAGTTATAAAATTAATAACAAGAGACATATAGATCACACAAAGTTAGCAGCAGCACAACGAGCAATTGGTAATTTTGTCAATATTGTAACAGGTAAACAAATTCCAGTACATTTTCAAAATAATGATGAAAGTTATACCGATGGTAAGTCAGTTACTATTGGATCTAAAATAGAAGATAAGAATTTTGATTCAACGGTTGGTTTAGCATTACATGAAGGATCTCATATTGCATTAACTAATTTTAAAATATTAGATGGATGTCATATTGGAAGTGGATTTCATAGTTATATAGCTATGAGAGGTGGAGATCCTAATATGGATATGATTGAATCTGATATCTTAAAGGTTAAAGATTTATTTAATTGGGTAGAAGACAGGAGAATTGATTATCATATTTATACTAGTGCTCCAGGATATAGAAAATATTATGACTCTATGTATGAAAAATATTTTAATGCAAAAATTGTAGATAAAGCATTAAAGTCAAATGAGAAGACAGACGAAGATTGGGATTCATATATGTTTAGGATTATTAATTTAACTAATTCTAATAGAAGAGTTGATGCATTAGAAATGTTACCTGAAGTATGGAAGGTATTAGATCTTAAAAATATTAATAGACTTAAGACATCCGAAGATGCTTTAAATGTAGCAATAGAAGTTTATAAGATAATTAGAAAGCAAGTTAATGATAGTCAAAGTAAGAAGCAAAGTCAGACGCCATCAGGATCAAATCCGGGAGAAAGTAAAGGGCAAGACCAAAAAGCAAAGAGTTCAAGAAATAATAAAAGCAGATCAGTTAATACGAAAGCCGAAGATGTTGAATTATCAGAAAGAGAAAAAGAAAGACTAGAAAAGCAAATTGAGAAGCAAGAAGATTTTGTTAGTGGTAATTCTAAGAAAATTGGTAAGCTTTCTAAAAAAGATACACAAATTGTGAAAAGTCTTAAAGATTCGGGTACAGAAAATAATCCAGTTAATACTAATATGGGTGCTGGTCCAATATATAATGTAGATTGTATTGTTATAAAGAAAATGACTCACTCAGTTATGTGTCATATGGATACAATATTTAATTCACATGATTTGAAAAATGGTAGAGCAGCTAAAAGTTATTATGGTCCAGGAGAAGGAGTAAATGAAGGTATTATTTTAGGTAAGCAATTAGGTAAGAAGTTACAATTAAGAAACGAAGAAAAGTCATTGAAGTCTACAAGATTGAGTACAGGCAAAATTGATAGAAGATTGATATCCCAATTGGGATTCCAAAATGCTAATGTGTTTCATAGAATTGTAACCGATAGATATAAAAATTTCTTTATACATATTTCAATTGATGCATCTGGGTCAATGGGTGGTAGAAGATTTCGAAACGCTATAAAGTCTGCAGTAGCAATTGCCCAAGCAGCATCTATGACAACAGGTATTAGAGTTCAAATCTCATTGAGAGGAACAAGCAATCTTAACGGTAACTCAGAAAAGACAGTTACAGTGTATGCATATGATAGTGCAGTAGACAAAATGTCAAAGATAAAAAATTATTTTCCATATCTTAGTACATTTGGATGTACACCAGAAGGTATATCATTTAAAAGTATATTACCTTATTTAAAAGCAGACGCTAAAGGTGATGAGTCTATCTTTATTAATTACTCAGATGGATGTCCAAGTTCAGTAAGTGGTGTTGCATGGGCTTATAATGGTATTTCGTTTACTAAAAAAATTGTAAATGAAATGAAAGAGTTGGGTATCAATGTTTTATCATATTATATAGATGGCAAAGGTGAAGGATGGGCAGCTGATGCATTTAGAAGAATGTACGGCAAGAATTCAGAATTTATAGATACTTGTAACCTTACTCAAATATCAAAATCAATGAATAACAAGTTTTTAGAATTATCAGAATAAATATAAAATGGTAACAAAGAGAGAACAAAAAGATGGGAGAGTCATTACTCTCCCTGTATATGTTAGTAATCATATAACAGATGAAATGATTAGATTATTCTTGGAGTCAGGCAAAGCAATGTCTGTTAATGCAGGAAGAATATCAGAACAAGTAGTACTTCCTTATTTAGAAACACATTTTAAATGTAAAGGTGAAGTAGTAGATGCAGATGGATATGATCATTTATTTAAAAATGGCATTCGAAATGAACATAAAAAATTAGTCATTACGGGTACTAAGACAACTGCAATAGCAAAACGACTAGGAGAAAATAAAAGAGGAAAGTGTGATACAATATCATTTCATCATCCTGCGCAGAACGCTATTTATATAATAGAAGCTAATACATTTTATAAACATGTATCACTAAATCATGATAAGTATTGCAATACATATGATGTAATGTTTTATCGTGATATGGAACTAGAAGGCAAAGGTAAACGAAAACAAAGTTATACAAGAGATAACACAGAAATGTTATTGAAGTATGCAACTAAATTGGAATTGTAATATGGAAGAACCATCATTTTTAACCTATATGGTAGTATTAATATTAGTAGCACTAGTGTGCGGAGGAGTATTGCTAACAATGTTTCTGATGTCAGAATATATTAGTAAACTTATAAGGAATAGAAAAAAACGTAAAACGGTTTGGAACTTTCCAAAAGAATAATTATAATAGATTATGAAACAGTTATTTACACAACAAGAAATTGATATACAAAGCAAAATTGTAGCAAAACAAATTAATGATAAACATCGAGGCGATAAGACTCCAGTAGTATTTGTTGGACTACTAAATGGATGTTTTATGTTTTATTCTGATTTTATAAAAAATCTTTCAATTGATATAGAATGTGACTTCATGAGAGTAAAGTCATATATTTCAAAAAAGAAACAAGGAGATGTACAAATAACAAAAGATTTGGAGACTGCAATCAAAGGTAAACATGTATATATTGTAGATGATATATATGATACTGGTAATACTATTAACGCTGTTATTGATTATTTAAAAGTCAAAGATCCTTCAATGATATCAGTAGTAACCTTATTGAAAAGAAAAACTTCTCCTCCGTTACTAGTACCGAATTCATTTGTAGATAATCATTATAATGTTTTTGAAATTGATGAAGAGTGGGTAATAGGTTATGGATTAGACAATGACAACGGCCATTGTAGAAATTATAAAACAATATATGAAATATAATAAAATGATAGGAAAAAACAGTAAATTTAAAGTAGGTGACAAGGCATATAAGCCAAACGGGTATAAATTTCCATGTACTATTGTATCAGTATTTGAAACAATTGGCGGAGAAGTGCGTATAGTAGGTGAAATGGATGATAACATGATGTTACATATATTTAATGAAAAACAATTAGAACATATATGAAAAAATATCTTTACTTATTATTATATCATATAACTATTATTTTAGGAGTTACTATTCTAACAGGCCTGTATACATCAATAACTAGTCAAATGGCATTACAAGAAACAGCTTCAGTTATTGATTTAAATACAAACCCTAAAACTATTTATAATAAAGAAGTTAGCGTACAAAAATTAATGTTTTTGAGTGGTATAACTGTAACAACAATTGGCATAATACAAATTGCTAGAAACCAATCATTTGATCATAAAAGTGTTGATAAATCTATAGCATTAGATCCTCACCGATTATTGATTGTGTCTGGATTATCTATGTTAACAATTAGTATAACTATTCCATTATAATATGAAACATATAACACAACACCCAATAAAAAAATCAGATTTAGGTTTTCATGGAAATTTATTTGGCGGTAAGTTATTAGCATGGTTGGATGCAGCTGCCGCAGGATATGCAGCAGAGTATTGTGATACTCCACGTATGGTAACTAAGTCTATAGACAAATGTGTATTCAATAAGCCAGCACGGGAAGGACAGTTACTAAAGATATATGGCAAAGTTGAAAATATAAAGAATACTAGTATAAATTTATATCTAGAAGCTAGATCTCATAGCGTATACAGTGGTAAACAAAATGTAGTATTAGCAACTAACATAACATTTGTAAGAATTGACGAGCAAGGAGATGCTATTCCAATATCGGAACGAGTCAAAACAAAATTTACAAATAGGTTGGATAAATGAAATAGTTTTCTTATTATATAGAAAAAATAAGAGTTATGAAAGAATATCAATTAGGAGATACCTGGTCATCAGATTTTGACTACGATGGAATGTTACAGAAAGGTATGGAGGCTGATGTCTCATGGCCTATAGAAGATTTACAAGAACTATATCATTCGTTTGAAGATGTTAATTATCATCGTGAAGCCGGATATTTGTATGGAGCAATACAAGAATTAAAGTCTGGTAATAAAGTCCAAGCTGGAGATGACATAGAAGATTTCAATAACGAATGCACCAAAACACTTACAGAATGGAATGTGTAAAATGTAAAGAAGATATTCCAGTAGGTAGACTAAAAGCTCTACCAGGAACTAAAGTTTGTGTTAACTGTTCGGATACACAAAGATGGTACTTAAGAAATATTATATCAGGTAAGACAACTTACTCTGAAGCAGAAATTATTAAAGACCCAGAACTTGCAGTAAAGATGAGAAAAATGGACAGAAGATCTGGTTGGGGTAGTAATCTATATAAAGTATGAAAAAAACCACTAAAACGGTTGGATAATTGAATTAGAATTCTTATTATATAGAAAAAAATAAAGAGATATGAAAGACGAAAGAAAAATTGAATTAGTAAAAAGTTATTTTAATGTAACTTTCACAGAAGACTTTGATGGAGCAGATTTATATTGTTATACAGAATCTACCAGAGACGGCTACGACGTATATGTAGTAACGCATGACATGAATGGTATATCTATCAACGAAGATGTATTTTATTATGATTCAGATGTAGCAGAAGCTTTGATAGATGAAATTACTTCATATGGTGGATTTATAAAAATATACATTGATAGCTATTTAGCAGATGACATTTACCTAGATGATCAGTTACTAGAATTGTTTGCAGATAATGTAAAGAGAATAGTTGAAGACGAACTTCCATCAGAAAAAGAGATAGAAGAACTTAATGTTGAATATGACTTAAATGAAGAAGATGAAAATTAAGAAATACAACATAGCAATAACTAAGCCTTGGAGCAAAGAAATGTATGCTCATAACGACGAAGTGTTAAGAGAGTTTGTAGAAGAAGTTAAAGCAAAATGGTTACACGCTTATCATAATCTAGAAAACGAATATTATATCGGATCATCAGACGATGAAGCAGAATTCGAAGATGCACAATGGAACTATGAAGCAGATTCAATATTGCAAGATATTCAAGAAGCAATACTTGTAACTACATATGGTAGTGGTTTTACAATGCATGATGTACATAATGATGTTCATCTAGAGTTAGAAGCAACGCCTTATTGGAGAGCTAAAGAAATAGCAGAAGATTTGTCATTGTCATTGAGTAAACAATTTATAGGATTAGGATAATGGCTCGTAGTTGGAAATTTAGAGAAATGGGTAGTAGAGATAAGAAAACAGGAAAGTTATCTTACTATACGGTTACAGTAACCGATCATAGAATATCAAATTGTGAGTGTAAAGCTAGACAATTTAAACCATATGTTCCGTGTAAACATATGAAAAATTTAAAAGAAAAAGTATCAACATATGATATATGAAGTATATTGGGATAACTTCAACGTAGAGTTATATAATAAAATTAAAAAAATAAAAATGGAGAATAAAGAAGAGTACCACACTGTTAGTCAAGCAGAAACATTAGACAAATTTAGAAGAGTACTAATGGAAGTATTCAACGGAGACGCAGAAGCAATGTTATCCAATATTGAACAAAGAGCTGTTGAAAAAGAAGATTATGAAACTGCGGCACAAATGAGAGATTTAAATACTAAAATTAATAAGGCAATAGATGAGTAAAAAAGATCAAGAGCAAATACCACAAATTGGTTCTGAAGGAGAAGCAAACCAATTAGAATATTATACCGAACAGGTAACAGGACAAAACAATCCATGGGATGTACATGGCAATGATGCATATAGAAAATCATATCAACATGATTTAAAACATCGACTAAAAGAATTAAGAAAAAAGTACCCAAATGATCAAGCATTTGGATCAGCTGTAGCTAAAGAATTATTATGAGTTATTGGGTAGTACATAGAGAGCAAGTTAGTTTAGAATTACAAATTAATGAGTTTGAAGATAAAGATAAAGCTAATGACAAAAGAGATTATCTACGACAACATTATCATGATTCAGTAATATTAGATCAAAATGATATTAATGAATTATATTTATTAGCGAGAAGAAGTAGTACAAAAAAACAAAAAGATAATAACAAATGAAAAGATTAAGAACGTATAGAATAACATCAGCAATATTAATGATTTGTTGTGCAGGAATGTTAATTCATTCGAATCATCAAAAAAACAGAAATGCTGAAATAGTAGATCAATACTTTGATTTACAAGAAGAGTATTCAAAGATATTTGACGACGTACAAAGATTAGAAGAGTATTCAGATAGGTTAGAAGAACAGGTAGATATATTATCTAGCTTTATTTCAAATGCAGAATACGAAGTTGATTCAACGACGAACGGCAAGTAATAAATAGTACGTTAGTACGTCTCTTCGGCTCCTTTCAGGAAGCTCGAGACATATAACATAAAAAAAGAAAGAAGAAAACAATGAGTAACATTAGTGAATTTTTATGGCATGCAACAGGTTTATGTGGGCATGTACATCATCCAAGCGTAATTAATATCACCGTGATTGCATTAGTAGCAATTGCAGCAACGAGACTTGTATACAAGAAAGCGAAGAAGTGACAGACACATTAGCATATCTAATGGAAGTGCATTATTGGGCATTGTTGGAACTATTTGTTTTTGCCTTTGCTGTTTACTTTGCAAAGTCATGGATAGACTATTGGTTTGCAAAACGATTAAACAAATGATATGGTAGAAACAATTGCAGTTATAATATTTTTTGCATTAGGTTATTTGCTATACTTATGGGAGAACAAAAACAATGAATAAGTCATATGATAATGCATACAGACTAATGGTAGGTGAAATAGACTATAACGATTTAGGCGACAAATTTTGGTTGCCTATAGACCACGACGACCCAAAGGTGTTGTTACGGTACTATGAACAAGAAGAAGACTATGAAAAGTGTAACCAAATAGTAAAGGCAAGGCAATGAAAAATATAGATGCAATAAAAGAATATGTGTACAAGAACTATAA
>Ga0181394_1000363_pt1 | contig 20962 bp, 15 predicted proteins | sample 17SPOviralmetaG_FD_130123 | JGI IMG/M metagenome (GOLD analysis project Ga0181394, IMG submission 130123) | Marine viral communities from the oligotrophic San Pedro Time Series (SPOT) site, San Pedro Channel, CA, USA - 17 SPOT_SRF_2010-11-23 | ecosystem: Environmental > Aquatic > Marine > Strait...
CATGATGGTGCAATGATGCAAGTAGGTAATCAAAACTTTGACTTGTATAATATGAATAGCCAAACTTTTGATCCAGTAGTTGCATGTTTATGGGATCTTGAAACAAGAATTTATAACAACCTTGCTGAAACAGAACATTATATTTCAGCAAACAAATACTTACCAAGTCAACACAGAGACACCTGGTATACACTAAACGATGTTAATAACTCTATGGAAAAATATTTCCGTAAATGGATGAACAAGAATAATATCTGGAATATTGATAAAGAAGATGAATATGATCCTGCAAATTCAAATACTTGGAATTATAATTCAATGGACTTGCATGGACACATGGAGCACCTTACAGGAAATAAACTGCCAGGATCGTGGCAAGGAAATTACATCATCTTATTCGGTACAGAGCGTCCAGATTGTATGCCTTGGATAATGCTAGGCTTTGCTTGGAAGCCAGCTTGGTGGGATGACCATTATAGTTGGACTGATCCAATCAAACGTGCTAGCTTAATAGAAGCACTAAGAACTGGACAACAAAAAATGATCTGGCATAACTTAGGTGTGTCAGAACAAAGTGTAGCACATGCTCGTTATTATTGGGATTGGGACAATCATTGTCCAGTTAAAACAGACGGCACATTAGAGGATCCAGAAGTTGTACTAGGTACACCAGATCCTATTGATGCCGCAGTACCATTTGAGTGGGGAGACTATGGTTATATCGAAAGACGTTGGAGACATAGTGGTGAAGGTATTGGCGCATTAGTTGGTTCAATTGTTAAACTAAACAGAACAAAGGCGTGGACAGACTTTTTCCAACCAGGGTTTATTGTAGACAAACACAGCTTAGTGAACAACAAAAGAATATCTCCTAGTGCATTACATTACCATGGCGGATTATATGGAGAGACAGTTAAGTCTATTAACGTAATTGATAGCTCAACAGGGTTAGGTACAAATAGCACAGTAGATATCATATCACCTGCAAGTTCATTAGGCGCATCAGCAATAGCAAATGTTAATGCTTCTGGAGAACTTACACATGTTTCATTAACAACCAGAGGTAATAACTTTGATCAGGATGCAGCCAAACATGTTGAGAATGTTGGCGGGCAAACGTTTAGTTATGCAAATGTTGATATGGTAAAGCAAGTTATACCTTTCCATGCTAATGGTATTAATGTAACACAATTAAATAAAATTAAAAGAAATAATGAGAGCATTGACTTAGAGCAACTATACAAAAGTATAGACACACAGTTGCTAATTAAAATGGGCGGCTTTACTGATAAGTCATTATTAAACATTCAAACTGAGAGTGGTATAAGCGGCGCATTTAAAATTAATGACAATGATTATGAGATTGTATTACTTGAAGGTAAACCAACAAGAGTAGATGTAGCAAGCCAAATTTACATTGAAAAATTAAGTCAAGGTTTCCGTATAAAAGGTATCAGTAACGCACAACAGCGTTTTACTTTTAATGAGCCACTTATACAAGGTGCTAATGCATACAAAAATCTAAAGCTAGATAACAACGGTGTAGTTAGACAATATACCAAGCACAGTGCAAAAGAAAGTTATATTGAATATGGTGCAGTACTTTCAAGAGTACAAGACACATATAATTTTATTAGAGGCTATGATCACTATTTAAAATCAAGAGGTGTACTAGCAACAAACGATATTGGTAGCTCTGCATTTGGCTTTGCAAATTGGACAACACATGCACAGATTGGCGAAGTATATATTATTGACATCGGTTCAGGTGTTGGTTACCAATCAGACCATGGACACATTTTAGAATTTGGTGCTGCTCCAGAACATCAAAACGAATTATTAGACCCGCAAGGTAAAAAGATTGAAGCTGACGATTTAAGAGTAGTTAGAACTGAAAACCAACTTAGAGCGATTACAGCTGATGGCAGTTTAATAGGCTCAGCAGGATTTTCAGAAGTAGATTACGAACATGGATTGTTACTGTCAAATAAAACACAGTTTAACAGTACTATTTTTGATGACATTTCAAATGTTAGACATCAACGCTTACACATTAAAGGCAAGCGTACAGATGGCTGGAAAGGTCATAAATCTGCAAAAGGATATATCGTAAAATCAAATGGAATTAATCCAAACTTTGATTCTAGTGTTAACCAAATAGACTACTATTATAAAACAGATATTAAAATTGACAATAGCGACATTAGTAAAATGGAAAAACTTACTAACGGAAATATTGATAGGGACTGGAGCAAAGGATTTAATTTAAGCGACAATGTATTAAGTAACTTCTATCGCGAAATGATTAAAGACAGAGGTACTACTGGTATTGCAACAAAGCTGAATCGTAGTACATTAATTAATTTAGGAAACAGTAACCTTACTACCAAAGAAGAATGGATGTTTAGAAATGGTTACATGGGTGATCCAACAAGAAGAAAAACAACAGAGATTGAATTAAAAAGATCTAACAATGCAAGTGACATTAGACTGATTGACTTCTTTAATGATTCACCAGTTTATGTAAACAATGAGATACAAGTAGACTTTCCAAAAGTTACAATGGAAAAACAATACCCAATGTTTGCGGGTGATTGTCTAGAAACAGAAGTTGATTACGTAGTACCAAAACTTCCTGATTTAGATACACTATATGATTCATTAGCAGACTATGCTAACATTCCAACATGGAATGGTACTACTAGTTACAAACGTGGCGACAGAGTTAGACGTAACGGTATGTTACTAAAATGTAATACTAACTTTATTGGATATACAAGTGAAGTTTCAAACAATGACCAGACAGGTAGTGTAAGTAACCCAACATTTAGCTTCCGTCAAAGTGGAACACCTAGTGCAGTTATTGATGGTGTAAGTGTTTACTTCAATAAAACTACAACATTGTATAGTGCAATTGCTGTAACTGGATCAAATCAATCAGTACAAAGTCCTAAAACATTAAACATTGACAATACATCAGTTAGCTTAGTAGTAACATCACAACAACAAATTATTGATACAACACAACCGTTTTCAGGTAACCCACATGTAAATTCAAATGCGTTAGGTACTGGTACAGTTATCGTTGACAATTATGGAAAAACTTTAGAGATTGAAGGCACAACAATTAACCTTTGGGATCCAGCAGATGAAACACCAACAGTAACAACGACACCAAATCCAGATCAGTCAGAAACTATTACTGGCGATTCTACAACAACAGTTTGGCCATTAACAATACCAGCTAACGTTGATACTGTCACTGTTACTGTACCAGCAGGATATACTGAAGTGGTTGATCTTGTTAATGCAGAAGTTACAATTACACCAGCATTGCCATCACCACCTGATGCAGACTCAGAAGCTACAGTAACATATACAATTCAAGATACTGTTACTAGTGGGCCTCCTATTACAGGTGTTAATATTGATGCAGATGATGTTGTTGCATTTATTACTGCGGCAAACATTCCAAATGTAACAGCTCAAAAGGATAGCAACGGTGTTATCTCAATAATTAAAAACGTAAACGGAAACACTACTGGTGCATTATTTGTAAGTAACGGAACAGCAAATGCAGATTTAGGAATAGCTGCAGGTAGTTTCCCACCAGCAGTAGATAATATTACAGTAAACGAACCTATTAGTACAGCAATTGCTCGCAACTTAATTAATGCAGCAAGTATTCCTAATGTAACAGCTTCACTAGATGCAAATCAAAATCTAGTGCTTACTAAAATAATTGGTAGCTCTATTGACCCATCACAAGACACATTAGATATTAGTGGTAATGCTAACTTAACATACGGCTTTCCAGTACAAACTGGATATCCTTCATCTATAAGACAGGATTCAAGTACTGTATCAGATGCGAGAGATTTTATTAACAGCGCCAATATTCCAGGCATAACTGCAAGTGTAGTACAAAATGGAAGACTAGTTGTACAAAGTTCTAATGGTACACTAGTTATTGGAGACAACACCGAGTTACAAACTGAAGCAGGTATTAATGCAGGCACATACTATTCATTATCAACGCCAGTTGAAAATGATTTTAATGACCAGAAAACGTTCTGGGATGTAGACAGTTTCAATGATCCAGCATTGTTTAATATTTTTGTATTAGATGACACTGATTATGAAAAAGTTCAAACAGACAGTATTGACAGTAAGTTTTGGGATTGGAATGTATTATCAGTTCAAGACTTTGGACTATACACGTTTGACGAAGGAAAAACTGAATGTAGTATTTGTGCAGGTGTAGATAGCCCAGAAGGTAACGATGCTCGTGTTACAGTACAAAAAGCACACAACCTTGAAGTTGGTGATTATGTAATGCTAGTTAACACTACTACGCAACCTAGCTGTGATGGTATACACAAAGTTACACGTGTTGGTGATATTACAGAGCCTAATAGCTTCTATATTGATATGTATATTGAAGATTGCGGAAGTTCGCCATCAGTATTTGTTTTACGTAACTCTAGATTCTTTAGAACAAACGACAGAACAGCAAGTGTTAGCAGTGATTATTATAATCCAAAATTACAAGAGCTGGCTTGGACATCTAGAGATGGACAAAGTCGAGTAAGTACAAGTGTACACCGCTGGGCTGGAGGACAAGGCTATAAACCAGTGTCTGGTAGATACAGCAATAAGCGTATTACACATACCAAAGAGTCTGGATATAACAAAGTAATCGGTGCATCAATTTATGATGGACGTAAGCAATCAAGTTTAGTAGATTTAGAAATTTATGATCCAGCAAGAGGATTATGGCCTGGTGTTGCTATGCGTGAGTTAGATAACATTAGTGAATATGATTTAGCACAGTATACTAACAGTACAGATTTATTATTCGAAGGCAACGAAAGAAATGCATGGGGCGAAGAAAGAGTAGGTACTACTTGGTTTAATACTTCGTCAATCAACTATTGGGATTATGATCAAGGTGATTATAATTACAGAAAAGAGCATTGGGGTAAACTAATTACTGGCAGTGTTGTTGAAGTTTATGAATGGACCAAGTCATCAGTACCACCAGACGAATATAAAAATGCAGTACTTGAAGGTAAAGAAATTTATGGCACAGTTGCCACTGGTGAAGTATTTAAAGAGTTTGATGCAAGTGTTGGTGAGGACATTTATTACTATACACAGGATCAAATTTGGAACGATTCTACAAGTGACTATGATGTTGTTTATTATTTCTGGGTTAAAGAAAAACTATATGTTCCAAACACAGATAGAATTTATAGCACACAACAGCTAGCAACCATTCTACGAGATCCAACACAAGCTGGTATCGCTTGGATGGCATTAGTAGACAGCAAGCAAATTATTATTGCTAACGCACAACACTATCTAAATGACGATACAGTGTTGCAACTAACATACGAGTCAGAAATGAATCACAACAATTGGTTCATCCTAAATGAAGGTACAGATACAATTCCTGAGTACTGGTTTGTAGGACTTAGAGACAATGTTACTGGATTGCAAAGTGGTTATGATAGAGAATTACCAAATGAAACATTGCACCCATATAATAGATTTGGTGATGATAGAAAGATTGGACAAACTTGGTATAAAGACAAATATGAAACTAGACGCCAGGCACTAAGTGTTGCTAACCGCATGCTTAAAGAAATGAATTTATTTGAAGACTTACCATACAAGTGGGATAGAACTCTTACAGATAAAAGTAGAATTATTGACTTTGGTGTAAATGCAGATCTAGTACCTGAGTGGATTGCATCAACATCATATACTATTGGTGACAGAGTAATTTCTAATAGGATTGTATATGAAGCATTAAGTTCATTTACAAGTGGTACAGACGAATTTATTGATATTAATACTAATGACTGGGTAATGATTAGTCAACTATATGATATGACTAGAGTTTGGGAGTATGCAGATTACGTACACCCAGCACACCCAAGTTATAAACGTGCAACAATCTTAGTTGACAACAGAGTACAAGCATTGGCAGTAGATCCAACACAGCACCAAACTGTTGGCATTAATATCTACAATGCATCAAAGCAATTAGATGAGAGTGAAATATTTAATTGGATTAACGATAAGTGGATACTAACACACAAGAGAAATGCTACCATAGAGTTTAATGACTTTATTAGTAATAAAGATAACGACATGGGTTGGGATTTTGGATCATGGGATCAGGGTGGTTGGGATCAGAACACAGCTATCTATGCATACCATGTTATTGAAGCCTTACGCAACGATATATTCATCCAAATGCATAAAGATAACTTTAACAAGTTCTTCTTTGCAATGGTAAAATATGCAATTAGTACACAAAAACAGGTTGACTGGGTATACAAAACAACGTATATTCAAGCAGAAATAGAAAACAAACTTGACGAACAACCAAAGGTATATAAAAAGAATACAGTAAATGAAGTTGTAGGATATTTGGAATCAGTAAAACCATTCCATACTAAAGTAAGAACAGTGTTTGATAAGTATACAGTAGATGAGAATTTAAATTTAGCTATAAACGATTCGCACATCTTTAATATTACAATCGACTCACAGCAATTGGATCCTAAAGAGACATTCCAAATTGAGTACTTAGGAGATGAGATTTCACTGGACTTTGGTGGCGATACCGAAGACACATTCGCCGCACCATCATTTACAGACACAGCATCAACAGACACACTAACAGGTGGTGGATTTAATAACAGTTATGATTGGTCACTTACTGGAACAGATGTTGGTGCTGTTGGTAGACGCAGAGCAATATATTATTTCGATACACAAGAACATTTAAGTGTTCGTGTATTAACTAACACAGCAGGTAACACTGTTGATGCAGATAGCCGTACATATCAATATCTGCAAGACAATAATGGGTATATAAGTGTATATGCCCTAGAGGATGCAATGACTGCAACAGTAGATGCCGACACAGAAAGTGACGACACTAGCATTATCCTATCGGTAGGCGAGGGACTAAAGTTTATTCCGACAGGAGGCTTTGCATTAATTAATAATGAAGTTCTACAATACGGCAGAGTAGACGGTGACACACTACTTGATGTCACACGTGGCGAGTATGCCGCAAAAATAGTATCAGGAGATACGATTATAGATGTAACAAACAATAAACTAGATACAATTGAATCAATTATAAGAGATTCTTCTCTAAGATTAAACGAGATTGGCAAGAGTATACTAGATAATACAAGTTCAAGCCTTGATGCAAAAACATTACAAGCTAATGGCCAAGGCACGGCCTTTTAAGTATAAATACTACTAGGAGAATATTATGAACAACAAACAAATAGCTGACTACGCAACAGCAGGTATCGACGGTCATGTTCTTGTAAAAGATTATGAAACTGGAGAAATTCTGTTAGACAAGCACAATGCCATTAACTATGTTAATATGGCAGTTGCTCTTGCCAGCTTGCTAGCTAATGAGTTGGAAGAAGAATCAAATGCAACATGGAACATTACAAATATTGCTTACGGTAACGGAGCAAGTACTGTTGATGTTTCAGGAAGTGTCGCATATAAAACACCAGACGTTCAAACAACAACGGGTGAACTATACAATGAGACATATAGAAAGTCTGTTGCAGATGTTGACTCTGAAAACAAAATTGATGTAGTAAAATACGCAGGCAAAACATTTGCTGATGTTGTTGTTACAAGTACACTAGATTACGCAGAGCCAGCAGATGCTGATACTTTAGACCAAGCATCAGATTTTGCTGACGATTATATTTTTGACGAACTTGGATTAGTTACAGACAGTGGTCATTTCTTGACTCACATTGTCTTCCATCCAATACAAAAAAGTATGAACCGTAAAATTCAAGTAATCTATACATTAAGAATTAGCGCAGGAAGTTAAACATGGCATATACAGTAAATCACAAAGATCCAGCAAACGGCCAAATCATTGTTAACGACGGCACACTAAACACATCAACAAGTTTAACCTTAGTAGGTAAAAACTTTTATGGGTATGGTGAACATATTGCAGAGAACCAACTAGGGCTTCTTGAAAATTGGGCAAGCGGTACAGCACCAGCTAACCCAGTACAAGGGCAATGGTGGTATGACAATAACGAAGCCGAAATGAAGTTTTACGATGGTAACAAGTGGGTTTCAAGTCCACATCACGTTATTGGTCAAGAGGATATTCAAGACGCTACTGGTGCAGATAAACCAGTAACAAAAATTAAAGCAGATTCAGGAAACGGTTCAGAAACTATTGCAGTAGTAAGTGACGTTGCATTTAATGTAAATGCAAATGATCCAGAGTTTACAGGCTTTACGGCGATTGGTGTAGGTATTACACTAGCCGCAGGTGCAAAATTATTTGGTACAGCAACAGAGGCATTATATGCTGACCTTGCAGAAATGTATTCAAGTGATGCAGAATATACACCAGGCACAGTGGTAAAAATTGGAGGCGAGGCAGAAGTAACACAAACTACTGACGCTTTTTGTCCGGAAGTTTTTGGCATTGTATCAACTGAACCAGCACACTTAATGAACAGTGCATTAGAGGGAACAGGTGTAGCAGTTGCATTAGAAGGTCGAGTACCATGTAAAGTTATTGGACCTGTACGTAAAGGACAACGACTTGTGTCAAGTGAGACACCTGGAGTTGCACGTGCAGTAAGTGACTATGAACGTCAAGAAGCCTTAGATTGGTATCGTATCGTTGGTAGAGCTTTAGCTGATAAAACTACAGAGGGTGAAGGCCTATTAGAAGTTGTTGTAGGAGCAAAGTAACATGTCTCTTACACCGCGTCAAGTTGGAGAAATAATTACAGCAGAACAGTTCAATGAACTGATTACCGAGTACCAAAAGTACTGGGGTGATAATTATCCAGCGAGTACATTTACAGATGCGGATAACACTACACACAGATTTGGTTGGGGCATTGCTCCAGTAGATGCACCAGTTGCTATTGGTGTTCTTATTGAAGCTAATCACATCAACAAACTAACAAGACAAGTTAACGCTGGATTATATCATATTGATGAAACCAGTAGCTTAATTGGTACATATAAAAATGTAGGCGATGTTGTAACTGCACAAGCCTATAATGAAATAATCAACAAACTAAACTTTATTGATACTAATCGCTTTGGCATTAATAGTATTGATATTGATGACCAGGGCGGAGTTATACTTGAAGATAACCTTACAGGTTCTAATCCTCTTTCATGGACAGACTATGCTCAAGTTGGAGTAAAAGCTACATTCACAGATTACACTGAAGCTAGACACTTCTTTAATAGTGGAGGTACAATTACATTTAACCTTGACGCAACACCAGGTACTGTAATTGATAACTATTGGGATTATATGTTTAATGCTATTAGTGAAATTAGATTTGGTGCAATACAAACAGCAAACGTAGGTGGTGCTGCACACAGACTTACTATACCACGTGGATTTTATAATATTAGACCAACACAGCAATGGACTAATATTTTTACATACCACGGATACATTGCTAGTGATAAAGATACATTCGGCATTACTACAGGTGATGCATATGGTGGATACGGCGGCTATGGTGGTTATGGCGGTTACAATGCAGACAGACTACTGTTGCTACAAGCAAGAGGTGAAAGCGATGCAAACGGTTTCCATCTTGAACTTAGACTAATTGTTAACGAATTACCACAAACACAAGGCTCAGTTGTACAAACTGAAATGGAATTGGATGTTGGTTTTATTAGACCTATCCTAAGTCCTTCTAATTCAGTAATGGCTACCAGTACAGGATCATATATGAAAGATCCACTAAACACTCCACCAGCTTATGAGTACCAATTTCTTGACAGAAATGGTCCAGTTTTAACATTGCTAAATACGTGGCAACAGTTATAAAACCGTTGACTTTCCTATAAAAATAAATTATAATCGTTAAAAATAGAGGAGTTTTGTATGGACGAGCGTCTGGAACGGGCATTGGCCTTTAGTAACTATAGTGTTACAGTAAACAATCAAAAGGCAAACTTAAAGAACAGATTACACCAAGTACAAATCGTACACCATGGTGGCGGTGTATTTAAAGCAAATCATGAAACTATTGCATTTGTCAAGACACTAATTGACTTGGAAAATGAAGATGCAATTATATTAGATTCTAAAGAGAACACGATACCAATTAAAGACTTAAATCTTTTCTTGGAAAAACTTGTCACAGCATATAAAGACGGTATTGAAGAATACGACAGAGAGATGCAAAAGTTAAAGCGTAGCCGAAGCGTTAATAAAATTATGGACATGTAATGGCAAGATACGAACAAGAAAAAGGCGTATGCTTTTTTGCTTACAATAACGAACAAATTGACTATGGCGCACTAGCTATACTAGCTTCTAGACAAGTTAAACAGAAGCTAGGCTTACCGGTATGCTTAATTACAGACGAAGGTACTGTTAACTGGATAGAGCAGAGCCGTGGTGTAGACCTAGTTAATGAGTCGTTTGATTATATTATTTCCAAAAATATTGAACATGCAAAAAATGAACGAGGACATTATGATAGTCCATGGAGTTCATTTAAAGCACCATTTAAAAACAGCAACAAACATTTTATATACGACTACAGTCCTTTTGAAAAGACTCTATTACTTGATATAGACTATTTTGTTAACAGCGACTTTTTATTACCATGGTTAGATGTTCCTGGTATTACAATGTATAATGATAGCCTTGACATACAAAATAGACAAGCAAAGCCTGGAGAACAATATCTAAACACTAATGGCATACCAATGTGGTGGAGTACTGTTATTGCATTTGATAGAAGTGCAGACAGTAAACTATTTTTTGAAACGTGGGCTCATGTAGCTGATAACTATAGCTACTATCAAATGTTATACAATTTTCCAGGATCATTATTTAGAACAGACTATTGTGTTAGTGTAGCTACACACCTAATGAATGGTATGATGCCTGGTGAAGTAATTAATAACTTCAATGTTCCTATGATAAACATGGAACAAAAGGATGAACTGTTTAAAGTAAAAGATGATTACTGGTACTTCCTAAGTAACAACAGAGAAGAAAATTGGAAAGATATCGCAGTTAAGATGTCTGATACTGATATGCATCTAATGAATAAAAGAGCTATTATGCGAAACTTTGATAGCATTATGGAGAATCAAAATGGATGAGATTCCACAACGGGGTTTTGTTATTGCATCAGTTACTGAGTCAGAGCTAATGATGGCGCAGGCGTTATGCTATTCAATTAAACAATCTAATCCCAAAGAGAGTGTTACGTTAGTAACTAACTTGGATGCAGACATTGTTGACGATGTCTTTGATACAGTTGTTCCATTCCCATTCAATAATACCGACATACTATCACACAAGATGTGGCAAATGTATTGGGCAACACCTTATGAGCATACTATAGTATTGGATCCCAAGTCTTTATTAAATTATCCTATGAATGAAACGTGGGAGTATTTAATGGATCATTACGACTTATCATTTATGAATAAGATGTGTAATTTCAGATATGAAGAACGAATTGTTGAAGAAGAAATTTATGAAAAAAATAAAATAGATTATGTTAATCCAAATATAATTTACTTTAAAAAGGATACACCAAACGCATTAGCATTTTTTAAAATGTATGATGTATATACAAAAAACTATCAATTGATTTACAAACAGTTTTTAAGAAAAGAAGACTATGATGACTACCTACAGCCAGAGCTACTATGTAGTTTAGCTATTAGTCATTTAGGTATATTTGATGATGTAGTACTACAGGATACTTTATTTCCTGTAATAGATATGCAGTTTGTTATTGGCAGTGAACTTAAAACTGAATGGACAAAGTATCTAAATGTTTGGTTAAACAAAGAAAATATCAAGATGCAAAATTTTATTTTTAATGGTTTAATGTTATATCATACAGCATCATTTATGACTGAAGACAATGTCGACATTTTAAAGGATAATTATTTTGAGCGAACAAGATAGTCAAACATGGTGGATTGAATTTCTTCCTGATAGTGGTAAAATTACCAGACTTAGCAGTAGAGAAATTATTCCAAAAGAAGACAGGCTACTACATGTATCAAGTAACACAGCATTAACTCAAGTAAGCTCTGGTCAACGAGTACGCAGAGATTTTAAAATCCAGTCTGGTTTCCTTTCCAATGACTGGATTTTAGTTGACAAATTGTCAGATGTTAGTATAGTGGATGAGAGGATTTGGTACAAGGTACCCGAAGCGGCATCTGCTGAAAATGCAATACATTTTGATCTATATCTAGATAATAATTTGCTACGTGCAACAGTAAACCGCGGAGTTCTAAGAAAAGTAATTAATGATGTATCATTACACACAGTTGCTAGTAATGACGAGTTTGTAATGGATGTATATTTAATACAAGACAATAATATGGATAATTTAATTCAAATTATTGAGATAGACAAGATGGAGTTACTCAAGAATGGTATAGTAGAAGTTGAAGTACCAGGACTGAGAAAATATGTAGAAACAAAAAGTATAAGTATATATGTTAGAAACATTGTGCAGACGTATAGTTTTGCTTATCGTGATTCTATAATTTATACTGACGATGTGTTGGAAAATAAACGCTGGTTACAAAGCAACCAACATAGTCATCAATCTCATATATTGTTTACAAATATAGATAACAAACTATATGTGAACAGTAAAATATCATCTAATGATAAACACTTATTTAGATCTAAGCCAACTTTTGATATATTAGTTTGTGATGGAACACCTGATAGACTTGTAGGTGATATATCTATACCAAGTGAAGAACTTTATAGCAATGACCAAGAGGTGGTTGTAGAACATGAATTAGACTGGCCTGAAGATCCATTATTAATTTATCGTAACAGAAACATAAACATAGCTTACAAGGAGACATGCAATGTCAACTAGTATCAACGAATTTGATATCGTATTCATCAGTTATGACGAGCCCAATGCTGATGAAAACTTTCAGGACCTACAAGAGAAGTGTCCATGGGCTAAACATAGTCATGGAGTAGAAGGTAGTGACGCTGCACACAAGGCTGCGGCTGATATGGCTGAGACTGACAGGTTCATTACTATTGATGCAGACAACATTGTACGTTCTGACTTCTTTAATGTTGAAGTAGATATGAATAAAATTGACGATCTAGATGTAATTAGTTGGGCAGGTAAAAATACTATTAACGGTCTAGTATACGGCAATGGCGGCATCAAGTGTTGGCCAAAGGATGTTGTTTACAATATGAAGACGCATGAGAGTGCGCCAGCAGATGACAAAAGAGCGCAAGTAGATTTTTGTTGGAACATCAACTATGTACAGATGAATAACATTTATTGTGATGTTATGAACAATGGTAGTCCACTACAAGCATGGCGTGCAGGCTTCCGTGAAGGTGTTAAGATGGGATTAGTTGACGGTGATGTTGTCGATCCTAAAAACATTTTAAAGATACATGGTAAAAACCTAAAGCGTATGTTGACATGGATGAGTGTTGGCGAAGATGTAACTAATGGACTATGGGCAGTATATGGTGCTCGCTTAGGTTGTTACATGACAAACGTGACACGAGAAGATTGGGACTGGCGCAATGTTAGAGATTTTGAATGGCTAAATGCTTTTTTCCGTGATAATGTTTATCCAGAATTTGATGGCGGCGATGAGCTATGCGTCCGCACAGGAATGAAATGGAACAAAGAACTATTACAAGAAAAGACATTGGACTTTGGCGTTAAGTTACGTCGAGACTTAAAACTTCCTATTGCTGACTTAGGCGTAGAGGGAAGTGAATTTTTTAAAGCGGTGTATATTAATCCAAGTAGACTTGCACCACAAGTACGAGAAGACAACGTAGAGGACTCGATCGAATAAATGAAAGTTACATTAAAAAGCTACACACAGCCTACAGAAGAATCAAAAGCAGAGGGACTAGACAACGTACAGGATCTAATAGCGTTTTGTGCAAAAGTATCTAACCCAGCTTCACAAATTAATAAAGAGACAAGCGAACGCTTAATTAAGTATCTAATTAAACACCAACACTGGTCTCCGTTAGAGATGGCAAACGCTGTAATGGAAATTGAAACAACACGTGACATTGCACACCAAATTGTACGTCATCGTAGTTTTGCTTTCCAGGAGTTTAGCCAACGTTATGCTAACCCTAATGAGATGGGAGATCAATTTGTATTACGTGAAGCACGTTTCCAAGATGAAAAGAACAGACAAAACAGTGTAGAGATTTCTGAAAACAGTGTACTACACAATGAATGGAATATCAGACAACAAAAAGTAATTGATGCGGCGAAAGAAGCATACGATTGGGCGATCAATGAAGGCATTGCCAAAGAGCAAGCACGTGTTGTATTGCCGGAAGGTAATACCAAGACACGCCTGTATATGAACGGAACTATACGTAGTTGGGTACATTATATTGAACTACGTGGTGCTAACGGCACACAAAAAGAACATATGGAAATTGCGCATGCATGTGCAAAAGCCATTGCGGAGATATTCCCACTAGCTAAGGATCTATAATGCCTAAAGTTAAAGACCAGAACTGGCAATTAAACAATGCTGGCGGTAAGATTTTAAATCATGAAAACTTATCTACTATGCAAAACTTGCTCAACCAAACCGGTGCTGGATTTTGCTTGGCTAAATGGAAACAAGTAACTATTCATCTAGGAACAGGAATGACACACAGTTGTCACCATCCAAGCCCACATAAGATTCCACTAGAAGAACTTAAAGAAAATCCAAGTGCATTACACAATACTGAACAAAAGAAGCAAGCTAGACGAGAAATGCTACAAGGCGGTAAGCCTAAAGAGTGTGACTATTGTTGGCGAGTAGAGGATCAGGGAAGTTTTAGTGATCGCACAAACAAAAGTTTTGAGCCTTGGGCGATTAACAATCATGACAATGTTGCTGAACTAAATGGAGATGAGAATGTATTTCCAAGTTATCTAGAAGTTAGCTTTAGTAATGTGTGCAACCTCAAATGTACATACTGTGGACCAGAGTATAGTAGTAAGTGGGTAGAAGATATTAACCACAATGGTCCTGTGAAGCTAATGGAAGGTACTCCACATGAACAATGGAGCCATGGTTGGCAAGACATCAACATATACAAGAACAGAGAACAAAATCCTTATGTAGATGCATTTTGGGAATGGTGGCCTGAAGCATACAAGCACTTGCGAGTATTTCGTATCACTGGTGGCGAACCATTAATGAGCAAAGAGACATTCCGTATTTTGGATTGGTTTATTGACAATCCAAACCCAGAGATGGAACTCAGCATGAACAGCAACCTGAGTGTACCAGACAAACTATGGGATCGTTTTATTGAAAAGATTGACAAATTAAAAGACAGTGATAACATTAAAAGTATCACAGTGTTTACAAGTGTAGAGGGTTGGGGCAAACGTGCAGAGTATGCTCGTACTGGACTTGACTTCCATTTGTTACGCAAACGTTATGAGCAATTAGTTAGCATGGGTAACATACGTTGTGTTATCATGAGTACATATAATATTTTTAGCATCAGTAGTTTACAGTTACTATTGGAGTGGCAGTTAAAGTTACGTAAGAAATATAATACAAATCGTGCTCAAGCAATTATCAAAAGCGAGACTGGGTTTAGTAGTGAACAGTTTGGCAATAAGAACGATTATGATCCTAATTGGAAGCATACACACGTGGTGGGTATTGACATTCCTTATCTAAGACATCCTACATTCCTAGATGCAAGATACTGTACTACAGACTTGGTAGAGGACTATATGTTGCCTTGTTTGGATTATATGAACAACAACACCTGTGATGATCATTGGAGCCAACATAGAGGCTTTGAGGTACTTGAGTATGAGAAGTTTAAACGTATTGTTATGCACCGCATACATTGGATCAAGAAAAGTGAACCAGAACGAGACACACAGGTTGATGTCACCAGTCAGCGAGCAAAGTTTTATCAATTTGTAAATACAATGGACAAAAGGAATAACACAGATTTCCTTACTACGTTCCCTGAGTATGAACCATTTTATAAACAGTGTGAACAGGACTGGAGACATATTAATGAGCAATAGCGTAATAAGTTTTGGTGATAGTTTTATCTATGGACACGAAACAAACTACTTTAACTTTCGCAATGATCCTGGATTCAGCCAAGGCTTTGCTGAGGCTGTGGGCAAACCATTTGAGCTTGCTGATGATGGCAAGCATGTACGACTAACAGCAGTAGAAGTACAACACTGGTTCAAGTATCTAAAGTCATTGGATGACAATGAAAAGTATAACTGTAACAGTCACAGCATTGGCAATCAGTTAGCAAACACACTAGGCTGGAGTGCAAAAAACTTTGCACAGTGCGGTGCTAGTAATAATTACACAATGTATCGTGTAATAAAACATCTACATGAGATAACACCTGGAGACATTGTGCTGATTGGATTAACAAGTCCACACAGACGCAGTAGGTATGAATGTAATTATCAGCCTGAAATGACACACTTCACAAACATGAACTGGTTTATACAGGGTCATGAAGACGAGCCTACATACCGAGAGCTGGATGTAGAGCTTGGTAACGATCACACAGCCCTGGCTATACAGACGTTCAGCTATATGCAAAGCATTGTACAGTTGGCAGAGAACGCTGGAGCAAGTGTTGTGTTTGTAGATCCTTTCAATAACTTTGCCAAGGATCGCTATCACACTGGCAGTGTGTGGAGTTTTGTTAAAGATTGGCTGGAACGTCCACGAGATTATGCACATCACGATGTACTGGGCTTGTTGGATAAGTTTAATGCTGAACGTATGGCTCCTGGCATACCACAGGTGTTTGAGGATATGACTGATCCCAACCGTCCTATATATTGTCCTGGAGGACACTACAGCAAATACACATACAATCATTATGCCAATGAGGTATTGCTTCCTTACCTTAGAGAGAAAAATGTACTCACACAATCATAAAACCACAGACAAGAACACAGTTGCCATATTTGGTGCGCCCAGAAGCGGTAGTACGTTTGCTTTCCACAACTTAGTCACTGGATTAATACGAGAGTATCCTGGATACAATACTGAATTTAACAGACAAAGACGTGGTGGGGAACCATTCAGAGACACAGTTTGGGGCGGCAACAGCCTAGAAGATAACTGGCGAGACTTTCCAGACGACTATTGGATTGGTAAATTCCATCTACTGGATATGATTAATGCAGACAAAGCTGGCTTTGTGAACGATTTACTGGCAAATACTGGATATAAAATACTGTTGTTGCGCCGTAACTTGTGGGAAGGCAGCCTTAGTATGGCTATCAGCAGTGCAAAGAATCAGTGGATCAACAATCTAGACGACAGACAGATTGAATTAGACCCAGTGCATTTCAGAGACATGCTGGAGTTACAGCTACGCAATGTTAATCACATGTGGGGCGACAACGACTGGAATATCAGATACGATCAGTTCTGCTACACAGAAGAACTAACTGACAATCCAAGTCAGTGGTATCAACGAGCAACCGGCAAATGGTTGGATCAGATAGTCAATCACATAGAGAAGTCTCCTCCCAAAGAACAAATCATAACCAATATAAATGAGATGCGTGAGATATACCAACAACACCCCAAAGTTATACGTGGTGGTGAGGTTGAAGGCGATATAATCAACTATCGTTTGCCAGAAGGCAGTGAACAGTATATAGTTACATACTGTCGTGGAGACCTGGGCAATCACTTCCTGTGGTTTGTTAATCAACACTTTGGTTATGACAGTCAGTTAACTGACACACCAGATCCAAACTGGATATGGGATCCACAACGAGACAGCTGGCAACAACACACATTTGGTAAATCAGTACGCAAGTTTGCCAGTAAACTAACCAAAAGCCAAGCACTATGGGGACTGACAGATCGCGAACAGCATGTGACTGGTACGGTACTCAACTTAGTATGGGATAACACTGATCCATCAGCAGTTGATTACTTTACACGCAGATACGCACACCTAGACTATGGAGAAGTGTTTCGCAACAACAACACCCGTAGACTACAAGCCAGACAGCAATTATCACTTGACATTGTGGACATAGACGTATATCGTTTACTTGTACTAGCTGACGCTGACGAATACAATCAGCTACTCAATATACTAGGAGTACCCGGTAGAGCAGACTGGCAACAAATGGTGGATACCATACAGGCACACGGATTAGATGAGTAAGTTTTGTTTATACGCATGGGAAGGCATCTACATAGCACCAACTGGAGAGTACAGTAGTTGTTGTGACATGACACCTGTGGGAGACTACACTGGCATTCGTGACTTTTATACAAGCAAGGAAATGAACCAACTGCGACAGCAGTTGCTCGAAGGCGATGAGCCTTCCGCTTGCGAGAGGTGCTGGCGTAAAGAAAGAGCCGGACTGCCCAGCAGTCGAACAAATATCAACAAAAGTAAGCTCAACGTGCCCACGGCGGCACATCTCCAAGCGGCGTCAGCCGCTCCGAAAATCTCGATGTGGGATATTAGAGACAACAATTTATGCAACATGGCATGTAGAATGTGCGGTACCTTTTGCAGTAGTATGTGGAATCAGGAAGTACTCAGTAATCCTGATATAACTTTCCGCCACGCTATAGGGGATAGTACAGTGCTTCGTATACCGGATCCCAAGCACAAGGACCTGTTGAAAACCTTTAGTGACAATATAGACACAGTAAAAATGCTGTACTGGGCTGGCGGTGAACCGCTTATCAACCACACACACTGGCAGATATTGAACCAGTTGGTAGAGGCTGGACGTACTGATGTGCAGTTACGCTACAACACCAACATGCTAAAGCTGGACTATCGTGGACAAAATGCCATAGACATGTGGAGAAAATTCACCGGTCACGTTGGCGTAACCGTTAGCATGGACTGTACAGGCGATCGTGCTGAGTATGCCCGACATGGAACACGCTGGACCACCCTGGCTGATAACATCAATCACTTGCTGGAATACTTCCGCGGAGGCACACACGTTAGTATAACCAGTAGCATATACACCATACATGCCCTGCCGGACACCCTAAAATGGCTTCACAGTCAGGGAGTAGAACGTATCATATACAGTAATGTATTGTACACACCAGAATACCTGTGTGTAGACATACTTCCAGTGGAGGTTAAACAGGATATATTAACTCGATTGGCACCCTATCAGAATGCTGATGATGGTTACAATCAGATAAAGTATATGCTGGAACGTACTCCAGTGGATGTAGAACAACGTAGAGCTGACTTTGTGGAGTATACTCAACAAATAGATGCTAGTAGAGATCAGAGTGTACACACTGCATGTCCTGAATTAAGTGAATACATGCACACCTGGAGACAATAAATATGTTAGTACGTGTAGATCCACCAGTACAAGACATCGAGGACTTCGCAGTACGTTGTGGTGAACTTGGTTATGGTAATAATGATAGTTTACACAGTATGAAGTATCAGTGGTGTAAAGATGTTGGTGGTGCTTGGTGGGCGGCATATCAGAACGGCAATATAGTTAGCGTAGCTGGATGTCATCCATTCAGAGACGGATATCGTTTTGTATTCCGTGGAGCGCAAACTGTAGCACATCGTAGGGGATTAAGTAGAGATCACGCTAGTAGCATACCCTGGTGTGTACTAATGCCGGAACAGATAGCTTATTGTGGTGGAGTAGCAGAGATGAGTACTCCAGCATATATTACTACTAATGTTAGTCATGACAGTAGTGGAAAGATGAATAGAACACATCGTGTACTACATCATTTAAGTCACCGTGGTACAGTTGATTATGTGGGGGATGACACCATATACAATACACTACAGAGTGTGTGGAGATTAAACGTGGGAAGATATTATGAAACGCTGGTATAACAGACATCATTTACAGGATGCAGGAGTATCATACTTCCAGCATATGTGGGGAAGTTTACAACAGGCTGGAGTACAGTTCATCTTATTCTGGTTAAGCATAGTGCATGCCATCTTTCCGTTCATAGGAGACTGGCAATTATTGCGTATAGTGGTGAGACAAGCCATACAGCTACACAGCTTCGTACCTGATAGTCCAGTGTGGCGAGAGTTAAGAAGTGAACTGGAAAAAAAACCTGACAGCGACCAGTAAAAAAATCTGCGCTGCCAGATCATGCCCCCTACAACCATATAGCCCTTTTTTTGTCTGTCGCTACACTCACCCCTATTTTGAGGATTAAGAATTATGAAACAATTTATCGATATTTTAAATCACGGTTGCTGGATGCACACCAGTGGTACAACAGGAGCCAGTAAACCAGTCTGGCAGAGCCGGGATCGTATACTGGCCGCTAACGATGCCGCCAGAGACCTACAGGGTATAGACAAACACAGCCGTGTGTTAACTGTGTGTGATATAGAACATGCCGGAGGCTTACTAGCACAGACACTACCAGCATATGAGATTGGTGCTCACACAGACATTGCAAAGTTCAACCCCCGAACATATATGACTGACATTCGTCTGTATACACACAGCCACTTGACACCACGTATGGCTCGTGCTATAATGAAGACTCGATCGTTTAAGGATCATTCACTCGTAGGGCGGACCATAACATGTGGTAGCGAACCAGTCACTAGTGACATCATACGGGCATTCACTGAACGTGGTGCCACCTTCATCGCTAACTGGGGGATGACTGAGTGTGGTCCTGTAGCCATCAGTCAGGTATATGATAGGCATACTGACATAGTGGATGATGTCCGTGGGTTAACTGTTATGGGAGACCAGACATTCGTTGACTGGACCACGGCTGAAGGTCAGCTCTGGGTACGTGGAGACATATGTAGCTATACTGGATGGTATCCCACTGGCGATCGTGTAGAGGTTATTGATGGAGTAATGTA
>Ga0181394_1000364_pt1 | contig 20926 bp, 19 predicted proteins | sample 17SPOviralmetaG_FD_130123 | JGI IMG/M metagenome (GOLD analysis project Ga0181394, IMG submission 130123) | Marine viral communities from the oligotrophic San Pedro Time Series (SPOT) site, San Pedro Channel, CA, USA - 17 SPOT_SRF_2010-11-23 | ecosystem: Environmental > Aquatic > Marine > Strait...
ACAGTTTGAAATTCAAACAAAAGTAAGCTCAAATAATGTGTCACATGATATGCAAAAGCAATTGGAAGCATTGTGTGTCCAAATTTAAGAGAAATCTCGTTTAAGTTAAAGTCTTCACCACTTACTCGTATAGCAAAATAGCATGCAAATCTATAAAACACTATTATCAAAAGATTCATTAATAAAAAAGCAACTGTAGAAAATGAAGTTTCATATGTTTGAGATCCAAATAAATCAAACCAAAAAGTAGTTTCTCGTAGACCGTCGTAGGTAACGGTGCCAATCATAAGCAATATAAAGTATTCCATACCTTTCAGTTGGGCAAGGTTGGAGATGTTATTTAGCAGTGTTCTAAATACAGGTTTGCTATTTGTTATTCTCATTTTGCTGTACAGATGATGTAGTAGTAAAAGTGGGTCTACCTCAATTATTGTTTTGTTATTAAATTTTTGAGCAGCAGTTACTGTTGTTAGCAGTAGTAAAATGACAATACCAATATGTCTTGGGTTTCCGGGTTTATTCCAAACTAATTCGAACCACGTTAAACCAGTAAAAAGAAAAGATGCAAAGTAAACATTTTGTGAAACACCCTCACGGTTAACAATCAATGCTAATGGATTAAATTTTGCATAAAGATCTCCAAATATAAGACCTAGCACGGGAACAGCAATCCAAAGAAATATCCATAAAACAAGAGGTGTTATAGAAGTCTTTGCAGATTCATTACCTATTAATCCAGGAACTGTAAGAAATAAAAGAATAACAAGACCAAACAATTTTCCAGTAAACGGTTGCTTAGTTGGAAACAAGAATTCTTCGGAAGTCAAAATTGATTCCTTCCAAGAAACTTTTAGAAAGACAAATGTAAGCACAACTGCCAAAACAGCAGCATTTAAAACCATATCAAAAGGTATTGGCAAATCACCAACATTTATAATTCCATGATTTATTACTGGATAAAAATACGAATTCATTTGTTTTTCAGCCCACTCTTTTTAAACATTCACAATTAATATATAATGACTTATATATTATGTGTGTAATTTGTAGTGTTATAGAAAAAGATTTTATTGAGTCAGCCTTAGTGGTAGAAAGTACCATAACAGGCGAAGCAATGACAATACCTTTAAGAGCACCTGTGGAGGCATTCCATTCTTTTGAGGCAATTCAAGCGATGCTTTTAAATGCAAATCTACTCGCTATTATGTTTTAATCTATTTACAGTTAGCACACTCTTCAGTACAAAGACCAAACATCTCGACTCTATGGTCGTTTATTTCAAAATTAAATTTTTTTTGAATAGATTCTATTTCTTTTAAAAGCATTTTTTCAAATTCATCACTTAATTCAACATCAATTACTTCACCGCAATCACTACAAAAGAGATGGTGGTGGTGTGAGTGGTCTTCTAGTATAAGCTCTACGACAGTTGAGTTATCTGGAGATGTAAATTCATTTAAAATATTTATTTTTTTAAGATCATTTAAAACTCTATACAAAGTTGACTTAGCAACACTACCTTTGAGTTTTGACTGTAGCTCATCAATGGTAAGGGGATTATTGACTTCCAGGAGGGCTTCAAGGACAAGAATTCTTGGGTTAGTTATAGAAACCTTATGTTCCGTTAATATTTTTTTAGAGCTCTCAGACATGTTTTTTATTATACTTTCATATTTTAAAAAAATGAGATAAATTCTCATTTATGCTTGACAAACTAATAAATGAGACTTATTCTCATTTATTGTAATTAGAAGGAGACTTAATTGAAAAATAATAAGTTATTTAAATTTTGCGTGATTGCACTTTCAATAGTGCTTGTTGCTTGTGCCGGAGGTAGTTCAGATGAAGCTGGCTGTCCGGTAATAGAAGATAGAAAAATAAATGTTGTAGCAACAACTCCTATGATTGGTGAATTTGTTAGCCAAGTAGGCGGTGACAATATAAATCTTACTGTCATTATGCCATCTGAGGCAGATCCACATACATACGAACCAGCACCTCAGGATGCTGGAACTATTGCGGATGCTGATTTAGTTTTTTACACAGGGTTGAAATATGAACCAGCAGCAGTTGTTAAATTGCTTGAAAGTTCAGCATGTAGCACAAGTGTTTTAGCTGAAGTTGGTGAAAACGTTTATCCTATTGAATTTAAAGAAGGTGGACATGATGACCATGGAGATCACAGCGAAGAAGGTCATGACGATCATGATGAAGAAGAAGGTCATGATGATCATGATGGACATGAAGGACACGGCCACGGAGCATACGATCCTCACTTCTGGTTTGACCCAAACAGAGTTGCTTACGCAGCTGAATATATTGAGAGTAAATTAGTTGAATATGATCCAAGCAATTCTGCAAACTATGAATCAGCAGGAAGTGCTTATACAGATGAACTAAAAGGTTTGATAGGTCAAGTATCTGACTTAATATCTACAGTTCCATCTCAAAATAGAAAACTTATAACAACTCATGAATCGTTGGGATACTTAGAAGCTAAATTCGGACTAGAGGTACTTTCCACAATTATTCCGAGTCTTGATTCAGCGAATGAAATATCACCCGCAGAATTAGTAGACGTTATTGATGTCATTGAAGACAACAATGTAAAAGTTATCTTCATTGAAGCCGAAGCACCTTCAGTGTATGCAGAGACAATTGTTGCAGAAACAGGCATTAAAGCAGTTGAGGGCTTATGGGTTGAGACTTTAAAAGCAGGTCAATCATATCCTGGCTTTTTAATCGCAGCCGTTGAATTAATTGTAGAGAATTTAAGAAACGCTGACTAGGTTAGTTGTAGATAACTTTCAATGGCTTTAAGAAAGGTATCACGATGGATACTGAAGAAGTAAAAAGTTCCAGCATCCCGCTGATAATTTCAGACGGGTGCTGTGTACATTTTGGAAACGCTCCTGCTTTAGAGAGTGTAAATTTTGCAATTAACAAAGGAAAAAAAGTAGCAGTTGTTGGACCAAATGGTGGTGGGAAATCTACATTATTCAACGCTATAGCCGGATTAGTACCTTTAAGCGATGGATCCTTAACTATAGAAGGTAAAACACCAGAGGAATCAAAAGGTACTGTTAGTTATGTTCCCCAAAAAGACTTAATTAATTGGAACTTCCCGGTCTCTGTAAAGCAAGTGGTTGAGATGGGATTGGTAAATAGAAAATCTATTAATCTTTTTTCTCGTAAAAAAATAAATGAAAAAATTAAAAAAGCATTAAACGATGTAGGACTCATTCATAAGATTGATGAAAGTATTAAAAGCTTATCTGGAGGACAGCTTCAAAGAGTTATGATTGCAAGAGCTCTTGCACAAGATTCTGATATTTTACTACTTGATGAATCATTCAGTGCTGTCGATATAGGTGCTCAAGAAGATATTATGCAATTGATTAATTCAATCAACCTAGACGGTAAAACAATACTAATTGCAACTCATGATGTTAATAACTTAGAAGATAAATTTGATGAGGTACTTTGTTTAAATAAACATTGCTGTGCCTATGGAGATCCATCAGAAGTACTTACTGAAGAAGTTATAGAAGAGATGTATGGATCACACAATAATTTAATACATAGAGAAAGACAGTAAGGCAGAAACATTGATTGATATTCTTTTAGAGCCTTTTAAATATGATTTTATGATTAGGTCCTTGATAACTGCTATTGCTTCGGGTGCAATGCTTTCTATTTTGGGACCATTTGCGATAAATAGAAACATGGGTTTTATGGCAGATGCTATGGCTCACGCAACTCTTCCAATAATTGCGGTTGGAGTATTTCTTGGATTTAGTATTTCAGAATTAGGAGTACCAGCAGCAATATTGATTGCAATATTTCTAGGATTAATTATAAAAAATACGAATGTTGGCGAAGACACAGCAATAGGAATAATTTTTTCTTCATTTTTTGCTTTGGGCTTTGTCTTAATTTCATTACTGAACGTAACAGTTAATCTAGAAGATTTACTTTTTGGCCAAATTCTTGCTGTCAACACTTCAGATGTATACATTGTTATATTTTTACTAATCGTAGTTTCATTATCTGTATTACTTTTCTTTAAACAATTATTGTTTTACTCATTTGATCCAATCGGTGCAGAAGTAAAAGGCTTGAACACAACATTTTTAAATTATTTATTTTTAATTTTATTGTCTATTGCAATAGTTGGCTCGTTACAAACTGTTGGTATTATTTTAGTTTTAAGTATGTTAATAATTCCAGCTGCTGCTGCAAAATTAGTAACAAATACATTTGTAAGCTCTATTCGGATAAGTATCCTTTTTGGAGTTTTTTCATCTGTTGTGGGCTTGTACCTGTCCTATTTTTTGAACTTGCCTTCTGGACCTTCAATGTCTTTAGTCGCCACATCAATATTTGTTTTAGCTTATTTATCAAACAAAATAACAAAAAAAGGGTCATTAGCTACAGTCACAATTCCTTAATATAATTAACTGTGTGAATATAGAAACTTACTCAATCTGGCTACAAAACTCTGAACACAATAAAAAAATATCAGACTTAATTAATAAATATGCCCTGGATGAATCCAAAGATAGTTTCTTTCCACACGTAACACTTGTTACAAGGATCTCTACTGAGGAGAAAGCAAATGAAATTTTAGAACAACTCTCTAAAGACAAATGTGACATCGTTTTTGACAAAGTTTCAGTTGGAGATACATATTTTCAGAGATTGTATCTTGAATCTTCAGATAATTCATATTTCTTTAATTCTGTTTCAAAACTTCAGGGATGGCCAAGCTTGTGGGTACCGCATCTTTCTTTGTGCTATGGGGATGAGTTACCCAAATCATTCGACTCGGGGGAGCTTAAAGAACTCATCCCTATAACACTTTCTTTTGATACACTGTCTCTTTACAAAACAGGACCAAAAGTTTCAGAGTGGAGGGAGATAACCACTCAATCTCTGCATTAGTACCTTTCTATTTCTAAAACTTTGTGGGTTTGGCCCGGAGATTTAATTTCAGTGACAGTAATAAAAAACCGGGCGGTGCCCGGTCCAACTAAACAATTACAAAAGGGCACCTACCTATGTAGCGACCACCAATGCCAGTTGTTTAATTTGTACATAGTCATAATTTATAAAATATAAACAATAATTGCAAATTTTAAATGTAAACAAATTGTTAACTAAGTTGCAACAAAATATCGATAAACCATTGCTATATCTAATATTGATCTCATGAATAAAATAATTCACTCAATTGATTTATCAAAAATATATGGTGAAAAAGAAACAAGTGTAACTGCACTCGATAAGATAAATGTCGAATTCAAAGAAAATGAATTCACAGCAATCATGGGACCATCTGGGTCTGGAAAATCAACACTACTTCATTGCTTAGCAGGACTGGACAGGCCTACATCTGGACAAATATTTTTAAAAGATTCAGATATTTCTACATTAAACGACAAGCAACTCACAAAAATAAGGAGAGATAGCTTTGGTTTCGTGTTTCAAGCTTTTAATTTAATTCCAACTTTAACAGCTGAGGAAAACATAACTCTTCCAGCATCAATTGCCGGAAGAAAGCCTGATATGGAATGGGTTAAACAGGTTGTTGAAACAGTAGACATAGGCGATAGATTAACTCATAGACCTAATGAACTATCTGGAGGACAGCAACAAAGAGTTGCTGCTGCTAGAGCAATGGCAACTAAGCCAGAAGTAATATTTGCCGATGAGCCATCAGGAAATCTCGATTCTAAATCTAGTAAAGAGTTATTAGTTTTTATGAAGTCAGTTGTTGAAGAACTTAACCAAACAATAATTATGGTGACACACGATCCCTATGCTGCATCATTTGCAAATCGTGTAGTTATGTTGAAAGATGGAAGAATTGCAAGTGACTTAGATAAACCTACACAAGAGGAGATTGTTGCTGAGGTTACAGCTCTAACTAACATCTAATGTTCGGATTTACAAAACGCCCTCTTTTCCTAATAGCTTGGAAGAATTTAAAAACTTACCCCGTAAGAATTTTTCTTACTACTTCATCCATTATTCTCGGCGTTGCAGTGATTATTGCTTCGAATATTTTTTCTGAAAGTAATAAATCAGCATTCGACAATCTTTTTACAGGTATATACGAAGGCGTTGATTTAGTAGTTCAACCAATTCAAGAAGATTTTGCTCAAGGTTTTAGTGGTGATGGAGGTCAAGGGCCTATATCATTCGAGGTTAAAAAAATACCTGATGAAAGAATTCAGGAAATACAAAACTTGCCAAGCGTAAAAGCTGCTTGGGGTGAGGTTTTAGGATTTGCTCAATATATTAAGTTTGGACCAAGAAAAGATTGTCACTCATTTGTAAAAGAATGTCCTCGTGAAACTATCTTGATTCAAAATGGTTTTGCACCTACATTTGGCGCTGCTTGGGATAGTAATTCTTATGCTCAACAGTGGTCCTTAGTCGAAGGTAATCCACCAACAAATATTAAAGAAGTTGTAATGGATGTCCTTACAGCTGAAAACCACGGCTTTACAGTGGGTGATAAAGTAACGGTTCTTGCTGGAGCTACGCCAGCAACTTTTACTATTTCTGGAATTGCTGAATTTGCAAATGTAGGGTCACCTGGGGGCGCAACATTTGCATTATTTGAATTTAAAACTGCTCAAAGACTTTTGGACTCAAGGGGAGAAGTTGATTTGATAAATGTAGTTATTGAAAACAACTATGACATAAATGATGTTAAAAATCAGATTACTAATTTAGATACAGAAAACTTAAATGTTATAAATGCACAAGAAGCGGCTGCAGAACAGGCAGACTCTATTAAACAAGGATTAGATTTCTTTAATACAATACTCAATGTTTTTGCAGGTATAGCAATTTTTGTTGGTGCTTTTATTATTCAAAACACTTTCAGAATTCTTCTTCTTCAAAGAACAAAAGAACTCTCACTATTAAGAGCTTTAGGAACATCAAAGAGGCAAATTTATAGGTTAGTCATTTCTGAATCTCTCTTTATGTCTGTAATAGGTTCAGCATTAGGAATTGGGTTGGGCATTGGCTTGGCAGTTGCAGTCAAGGCAGGTTTGCAATATTTTGAATTTGGTTTGCCAGATGGTCCTTTAGTTTTAACCACAGAAGCCGCACTCATTGGTCTAGCAATAGGTATAACAGTAACAATATTATCTTCCCTACTTCCTGCAAGGAAAGCTTCCCAAGTTAGTCCGATGGAAGCAATTAGAGACAGTGTGTCAACGCCTAAAGCAAAGTCTTTATTTATACGTTTACTTTTCGGTTCTCTAATCTCAGCTATTGGCTTTGGAATGTTGTTTGGTATACTTTTTGACTTCCTAGATCTGCCAACATTATCCGCATTACAACAAGTTGGTTTTGGAGCAGGAATTATATTCATTGGTATTTCAGTCATTACCCCATCAATTACAAAACCTTTTGTATTTCTATTTGAAAAAATATACAATCTAGTTTTTGGTATTTTAGGAAAGCTAGCGACTGAAAACTCAAAACGTACACCAAGAAGAACTGCTTCTACGGCCTCTGCTTTAATGATTGGGTTAACATTAATTTCTCTTGCAAATGTAATCACAACATCTTTTAAGGCTCAGGCAGAGACTTTAATTAGCGAAGTAATTTTGGCAGATTATCAGGTCAGTGCTGCTAATGTTTTTGCATCTCCGGGTATACCAACAGGATTGTCTGAAGAACTTTTAGAGCTTGATGAAGTAACAAAGCTCTCAAGAACAAGAGCAACTGTCGTAGGGTATAACGAAAGACCACTAATTTTAGGAGCTGTTGATGAAACTGTATTTGACCTAGTTAAAACAGACGATATTGAAGGTAGTAGAGAAAACTTTCTTAACGAAAATGCTATTGGGGTACTAAGACCGACAGCTGAAAGAGAAGAACTTTCTGTTGGTGATGAAGTTTTACTTATCATTCCTGAAGAGGGAGAAAGAATCTTCACTGTTTCATATATATTCGATTGGACTACCCAGCCTCCGGCTGAATTTTTCGTCTTACTAGAAAACAACTCTTTTTTCACGGAAGAGTCCTTAGACACTGAATTGTATTTCAATGTATCAGAAAAAACTCCAGAGCTAGAGGAAAGAATTAATACAATCGTTGCTGGATATCCTGGAGTTGAAATACGAGACGAAGATGGATTAGTTGAAGAAGCTAATAACCAAATACAACTGCTCCTTAATGTAATTTACGGATTTCTATCGATATCAATTTTTGTAGCTCTTTTTGGAATAACTAATACTTTATCTCTCTCAGTATATGAAAGAACTAGAGAGATTGGTCTTATGAGGGCAATTGGAACATATAGAAAGCAGATAAGAAGAATGATTTTTATTGAGTCTTCTATTATCTCTATATTTGGAGCTGCTTTAGGTACAGGTCTTGGAATTTTCTTTGCATGGAGTTTAATACAAACTCTGGCTGATGAAGGATTTACGGTATTTGCTGTTTCTATTCAGCAGACTTTTTTATGGATTGGCATTGCTATCATAGCCGGCGTTATTGCTGCGATTCTTCCAGCAATTAGAGCATCAAGACAAAATATACTTGACGCTATCTCCTACGAGTAAATATTTTTTAACCTTAAGATACCTATTATGGCTCGAGAAGAAATTATCAAGTTATTGTCTGAAATGGTTGAAATAAAATCTATCAGTTCAGATAAGAACCACAGAGATGACGTTGATACATCGGCACAGTTTGTAGAAAACTTGTTTGCAGACTTAGGACTTAATACTCAAGTTATAAAAGTTGCAGGAGGCATGCCGGCTGTAGTAGCGCATACAGAAATTGATCCATCTAAAAAAACAGTTTTACTCTATGCACACCATGATGTACAACCAGTTGGTGATTTAGATTTATGGAGTACTGAACCTTTCGACCCAGTAGTAAAAGATGGAAGACTGTATGGAAGGGGTTCTGGTGATAACAAATCTGGAGTAGTTGTACATTACAATGTAGTAAAAGAACTCCTTAACGACTTACCTGTAAATATCAGAATCTTTATTGAAGGTGAAGAAGAAATCGGTTCTCCTACTATGTCAGATTTTATCGAACAAAATAGAGACGCCTTAGAAGCTGATGTAATAGTTATCGCTGATTCAGGCAATGTAAAAATTGGAGTTCCAACCGTCACCACAACTTTAAGGGGACTTGTAGACGCAATTATTGAAGTTGACCAACCAATGAGGCCAATACACTCTGGTGTTGGTGGTGGAGTTGTTCCGGATGCTTTTATGGTGCTAAGTAGAATTATTGCTTCATTCCACAATGAAAAGGGTGAACTCATGATTGAAGGTTTAACCCCAACTGATATGCAAGTTACTGAACTAGAAGAATCTTTTATGAAAAAAATGCTTGGATCAGATGAAATAAATCTTTTTGATACAGAAAGCATTTCAAAAAGACTTTGGCTAGAACCAGCACTAGATGTATTAGCCATTGATGCACCAGCAGTTAAAGACGCAGTAAATTTAGTCATTCCTAAAGCGAGTGCAAAAATTAGCCTCAGACTTCCTCCAACAGAAGACCCAGAGCATGCCATGAAGATGCTTGAGGAACATGTGATGAAGAATATTCCATGGGACGCATCTGTTAAATTTATTCCAAACTCAAAAGGTTCCGGTGTAGTTGCAGATCCTAATAAACCATTTACAACAGAGTTGGTTAATAGTTTTAATTCAATATGGAAAAACGAGACTGCTTATATCGGCGTCGGCGGCTCAATACCTTTTGCTAATGATTTTGTGAGAGAGTTTCCTAATGCGGAATTAGTTTTAGTAGGTGCTGCTGATGAAGAACTAGGAAATGCTCATGCACCAAACGAAAGTGTGCAGATAGACCATATTGAAATGCTCATAGAAAGTCTAATAAAAACTTTAAAAAATATTTCCTAAGTCGAAAGAGCTTCTTCATAAAAAATAGTTATAAACTAATAGAGATATGGAAATTGTTTCTGGACAAATAATTGATGACTCAATTTACTTGGCGACTGAGCTGCTACAAATCGCAAAGAAAAAAGAAACTATCAGTGACAAATCTAAGAAAAAGCAATTCGCGAGATTAGTTAAAGATGAAAACGCGATTAAAGCAACTCAAAAATTAACAGATCAAGTTATCAGAATTGATTCCAGTAAAGCTTCAGCAAAAATGTTTAGAAGCATTGTAAGAAAAGTTAAATCAAAAGGGTTTAGCTATATTGACTATCTAGGTCTAAAGTTATTGAGTTTTTTATCATACATATTTAGGCCCTTAGTTCTTTTCGTTGTTACTGAAAGGGTAAGGGTTGCTTCAAAAGGCATAATTAACAATGCTCATCCAAGAAAGCTAAAAAAATACCTGAGAAGAAAAAGCAAAGGAAATGTAGGCATAAACCTTAATCTTCTTGGGGAGGCAGTACTAGGCAATGATGAAGCAGATACTAGATTTAATGAATTACTTAATTTAATGGATCTTGAGGAGGTTAATTATATTTCAGTAAAAATCTCAGCAATTGTAAGTCAAATTATACCTGCTGATATAGATGGAAGTTGTGAACGTGTTGCCAATAAATTAAGAATAATTTATAGAAAATCCATCAAAAATGACTGTTTTGTCAATTTAGATATGGAGGAATATAAAGACTTTGAAATAACTATAGAAGTGTTTAAAAAATTATTACTTGAAGAGGAATTTAAAAATCTTTACGCAGGGATAGTTTTACAGGCTTATCTTCCTGAATCACATGCTGCATTTGATGATTTAATCGAATGGTCTAAAAATAGATATGAAAAATATGGTTCAAAAATAAAGATACGATTGGTAAAAGGTGCGAATCTTGCAATGGAGCGTACGGAAGCAGAGCTCCATGGATGGAATCCCGCACCTTACAATACAAAAGAAGAAGTCGACGCTAGTTATTCAAGATTAATAAATATTTCATTATCAAAGGAATATCTAGATTGCTTAGTAATTGGTGTAGCTAGTCACAATTTATTTCACATTTCATTTGCACAACAGCTCGCTGAACTTCGTGAAGTGCAAACTATGGTTGAGATAGAAATGCTAGAGGGAATGGCAAATGCTGAAGCATTGGCTGTAAAAGAAAAATTTGGATCAGTACTGCTTTACTCACCTATAACGTCAAGAAAGAACTTCCCAGCAGCAGTAGCGTATTTAGTCAGAAGGTTAGATGAAAATACAGCTGAAGAAAACTATCTAAGGGCCTCATTCACAATCGATGTAAATAATAAAGAGTTTAACCAACAGGCAAAGAGATTTTTAGATTCCGTACACATGTCACACGTTGTGAGTCTCGAATCAAAAAGGAGGGCTTCAACTGCTGAAAAAAAAGAGGAACAATATGCTAATCACTCTTTTTCTAATCAAGCAGATGAAGATATAACAAGTAGGAAGTTTGTTGATGCAGTAGTTAATAAGTTATACATGTTTGGAAAAAGTCTTATTCCAGTAGTAATTGGTGGTAAAGAGGAATTAAATCTTGAAAGAATCACTGTTGGTGAACCGGGTGAAGGCAATAAGCCATTTTATTCTCATAATGTTGCGAATTTAGAAACAATAGAAGATGCTATAAGAATTGCCAAATTTGAGCAAAAAAATTGGTCAGATACAAAAGTAGAAAAAGTCCATGAAATTATGGGTAATGTTGCAAAAAATATGGAAAATGATAGAGCAAAAATTATTGCCGCAATGATTAGAGATTCAGGAAAAACAATTGTAGAGGCTAATTCAGAAGTTTCAGAAGCTATAGATTTTGCAAGATTATATGGATTATCAGCACTAGAAACTATAGAGGATTCCCAACCAAGCGGTGTAGTTGTAGTTGCATCACCATGGAACTTTCCATACGCAATTCCAGCTGGTGGCATAATTGCAGCACTTGTTTCCGGAAATACAGTCATATTCAAACCAGCTCCAGAAGTAGTTTTAGTTGGGTGGGAGTTAGTTAACCAGCTATGGAAATCTGGAGTTCCTAAACAGGCCCTACATTTTGTGCCTACACAGGATAATGAAGTAGGTCAAAAACTTATATCTCATCAAGATGTGGACAAAGTTGTTTTAACAGGCGCACATGAAACAGCAGTAAAATTTAAGTCTTGGAGACAAGATCTAGACTTGGTTGCTGAAACTAGTGGAAAAAACTCAATAGTTGTAACAAATAGTGCTGACATAGATTTAGCAGTTCATGATATTGTACAGTCTGCCTTTGGACATGCAGGACAGAAATGTTCCGCTGCCAGCCTTGCTATTGTTGAGAAAGAAATTTATGACAATCCACTATTCTTTAAGCAATTAGTTGATGCAACAAAATCTCTTACAACAGGCAACCCAGCGAATTTAGGAAACTCAGTTGGTCCTTTAATAAATAATCCAGATAAAAAACTTTTAAGAGCATTAACAGAACTTGATGAGGGTGAAGAGTGGTTAGTAAAACCAGAACAACTAGAAAATAGTAACTTCTGGTCACCGGGGATAAAGATTAATGTACAGCCTGGTTCCTGGAGTCACAAAACCGAATGGTTTGGCCCGGTATTAGGAATCGTAAAAGCAAAAAATCTCAAAGAAGCAATTAAATCGCAAAATGGAACAGAGTATGGGTTAACAGCTGGCCTACACTCTTTATCAACTAAAGAATGTAATTTCTGGTTAAAACATGTTGAAGCTGGAAATCTATATATAAATAGACCCATTACTGGAGCTATTGTTAAAAGACAGCCTTTTGGGGGTTGGAAAAAAAGTAGCTTTGGCCCAACACTAAAGGCTGGAGCAATATCTTATCCAAGCGTTTTCAGGAGATTTATTCAAGTATATGATTATGAGAAACTTCAAGAAGAACTTTCAGAATTATGGAATTTAAGATCTAAAAAAAATGAAACCGACAACCTACTTTCAGAACACAATTACTCGCTTTTACATCCTTATAAATCTGTATTGATAGTCCAAGATGAAGATCAAAATCAAGATGAGATGCTGTATTTTGAGTTTATTAAAAAATTATTAGGAACAAGAATTGATACAGTAAAATTTTCAAATTTTGAGGAGGATGAAGGGTTGAGTAGATATTCAACTGTCAGATGGCTAAGCTCCAAACCAGTGCCAGTCTGGATATATAAATATAATTTTTCAGTTAATACCTCTAAAGTCGTTCAAAATATAGAAAGAGAATTATTTTCTTGGACAAGAGAACAAAATATCTCAATTACTAACCATAGATACGGAAATATAGGCTTTAGTCCGGTTTCTAGTATTTAACTTATATTTAACATATTTTTCAGCAGGCATTAAAAAAACTGAGTAAGATTACCTTGTAATTTAAGGAAGTTAAGTTACATTAACAATTTAATAAGAGGGAGCTTATGGAAGGTAGGTTAACTTATGAAAAAATTCTTTATACAAGATGATGTATCAACTGCAAAAACATCCTCAGTTATATTCTTAGTATCTGGAGTTATAGCATTTATACAGCCAGATATATTAGTAATCAGAACATTAGCTAGTTTCTTTGGAGCTGTGGCGATAGCACAGATTGTACTGCTTGGCCCACAAATCATGGAAGACAGTATTCCTGAATCTTGGAGAACTGCAAACGCTATGATTGCTGCTGTTATTTTGCTAGATAATTTAATAGACACTGGTTATGTTGCTCGAGAAATAGAAAATCCGATAGCTCGAGAACCAATTTTTATATTTCTTAATTTTGCCTTTCTTGGGTATGCCTTCACGACTGAGGGTAAAATGTCCAATATATATAGGTACATGATCATGTTTGGAGCTTCAGCATTTATTCTTGTACTAGGTGCAGAGTTCTTTTTTGGAGTTGAGATACCCGAATCTCTTGACCTAATATTTTTGCCAGTATTCTTTACGTGGCTTATAGGGATTACAGCAGGAACTTACACAGCTTTTAGTAATAAATAAAAAAGAAAGGAAAGGAAATAAAATGAAATCATTTTTTGCATCAACAGATAAAGAAAATGCACAACAGGCAGGTTATCTATTCTTAATAGTTAATATTTTAGGATTTGTAACTACGGGATTAATGGGAATGGAAGCTCCTCCAGGAGAGTTGCTAGTAAATTTCTTATGGGGGCTAAGCCTTTCAGGCGTAATCCTGACCATAAAACCTTTATTGGGAGACAATGTACCAGAGAATTGGAGAGAAGGTACAACCTTCTTTGCTGCAGCAGTATTTACTGCTAACACTTTACTATTAGGAAGTGATGGAAATGAATTTGCTCCATTTTTCTTCTTTATTTGTTTAAATATGATTGCTTTATATGCAGTATCAGAAGGTGTAATTGGTAACATTTATCGATACAGCCTCTTAGTTGGTGGAGCAGTTGGAATGGCAGTCTCAGGTGCGGGTGCTTTTTTTGGTTATGAATTGCCAGAAGCTTTAATGCCACTCGGATTAGTTATTTGGCTTGCATTCATTCTTGGTTTAGGCGTAGGACCATTACTTGCATGGAGAGATAGGTAATGAAAGGTGTTTTTGTTGCAAAAGAAAGAGATGATGTAAGAAACAGTGCATTAGCTTTTGTTGTTGCAAATATATATTTTATAGTTCAAGGTTTTGTAGGGTTTGAGATTACAGCCCTAGATAGAGTTGTAGATTTTATGTGGGGGCTTGGATTAGCCACCATAATCCTGTCATTCACAACCTTGCTTGAAGATAAAATGTCTGAATATGGGCAAAATTTCAAGTATGGATATTATATGGCCGGGATTCTAGTTATCGGTAGTACTTTACTTGACTTAGGTCAAGCAATGGTACATTCTGATCCAGAGGCATATGCTATAAATACTCAACCAACTTTTTTAATAGTTGCTTGGATGATTGTAACAACTTACTACCTATCCGAAGGAGTGATAAGCAATATCTATAGATATCTTATGTTACTCGGTGGTATGTTTGGCTTGGTGGCTACATCGGCAGATGTATTTTTTGGGTACGATGCATTCACTGAGCTTCCGGATGTATTTCAATTTGTATTTCTTATCCCTTGGCTTGGCTTTACCTTCGGCGTAGGTTTAGGTGCTTATACAGCTTGGGGTAATAGGGAATAAACAATTTAAATAGGAGGATAAAAATGGAACAGATAAGTGTAACTATTAATAAGTTTCCAGAACATAATGAGGAAGTTTATGAAGCATGGAAATCTTGTTGGACAGAACTTCAAGAAAGCGAATATGCAGCAACAGGTCTAAAGTATGTTTGGTCTTATCAAGAAAGTGATGAAGGTGTGCATTATGTTGGCGTAAACCTTTGGCCATCTAAAGAGAGTAGAGAAGCTTTCGTTGCAGATGGAGGTCCTGAAAAGTTTCTTGCAAAAGTGTCAACATTATTTGAAGAAAAAACTGGTATCACAATTGATCAAGCAAATGAAGATAGAGAAATGAATCTCGAAATGCCTGGTATGGATATTCAGATATCAAACCTATAAGATTTTAATTAAAGAAAGGAAAATATGTTAAATGTAAAAGATGCTAAAAATATACAAACAACTTCTTATGTTATTGCACTATGTGTTGTTGCAAATTTTGTTGTTATAGCATTAATACTTGGACCAGGAAATACCCAATGGGACAGTACTTGGTCAACAGTTACTTCTCTGTTAGGACTTGTGATTAATTGGCTATCACTGTTCTTACTTGGAGGAATGTATGTAGTTTTTAATATTCGAAAGAAAGGGGAGCTTTCAGTTGTATATAGAGCTGTATTTGTAGCTACGGTAGTTTCAGTGATGTTTTCAGTAGTTCCACTATTTGCATCAAATAGTGTATTTGAAAGCAATTTAAGTATCGATATTGTCGCAGAAATTTCTAACTTTACTACAAATATGCTTTTCCTTTTATATGCTGTCTTCTACTTAAGGCTTGTTGCTTTAGATAAAGAAGGAATGATAACAGGATGGCTAAAATCTGTAAGTTTAGGTTTTGGATATTCAGTTTTATTATTTCAAGTTGGAGCCATGTTTGGAATTATTCCAGAAGCTTTAGTAGCACCATTCTTCATTCTTGGAGGAGTAATACTTTATCCAGCCGCAGTAGTTGGTATGGGACAACTTATTGGTTCAAGCGTAAGTGAGTAAGAAAGGAAATTATGTACTTTAGAATAACTATCCCATCTTTACAAGATGGAAAAAAAGATGAAGCTATATCTTTTGTTAAAGATAAAGTTATGCCTGAGTTTGATGGCACCCCAGGGCTTTTAACTATGATGGCAGCTATTACTGGAGAGACTTCTGGCATAAATATGTCTGCTTATGAAAGTAAAGATGCTGCAGAAGCTGCAGAAGAAAAAATACAAGGTGTATTATCTGAAGCAGCAAGCATGTTTTCTGCACCTCCCGTGATATATCAAGGAGACGCAGTTTATGGCAAGGTTTATCAAACTATGGCTAAAGACAGTCAAAGACCAAGCTATTTAAGATTGGTAGTGGGTGTTGCAAAAGACACAAATGCAGTCTTAAGTTTCCTTAAAGAAAAAGTAGATCCAATTTATGAAGAGTCAGAAGGCATTCAGGTAACAGGTGCTATTTTTGATGGAAGTAGCGCAATTAGTTGGAACTTTTGGGACTCACAAGAAGCGATGGATGCTGCTGTTGCAAAACTACAAGAGGCACTTGATAGCGAATCAGAGACAGACTTGTTCGACGGGAGCACTATAGCTTATATGGGGCCTGTATACGCAGGCAAGTTATTTATAGATTTTGATGAAGGAGATACTCCTACATAATTTTTCTAAATAGATAACGCATAAAAAAAAGGGGTTTTATTAAAATCCCTTTTTTTTATAACAAAAATATTTAGCATAACCTTATGTTTAGAAACTTTAAGATATCAAGGATATTGCTAGTAGTTTTAATAATCTACATACTTCTCTCTGACGATGATATTGCAAGAAGATTTAGACAGCTGCCGGAGCTTTTACTAAATTATTTTTAAATTTATTATCTTTATATGGATTTAAATGACTTCGTAGATGTAGAGTATATAAATTTAGTAACATATAAAAAAGACAAGACACCTGTTACAACACCAGTCTGGGTTGCTGACTATTCAGGCTCGTTGGTCGTTACTACCAGTCTCAATGCAGGAAAAGTAAAAAGAGTTAGAAACAATGGTGAAGCAACAATTTATGTCACAAACCAAAGTGGTTCTGAAAAACTTTCTGAAAGTTTAGATTTACAAGCATCCCTTATAGAAGAGCCAAATCTTAAAAAACAAGCAGCAGATGTAATCAGAAAAAAATATGGTTTAATGGCCAAAATGATAATGAAAGGTCCTGACGAAAATAGAGCAATTATAAAACTAGAAAATAAAGGAGGTGTGAAATGATGTGTCCAGAATGCGGTTGTGAAGACGAAAGCTAAATTAAATTATCTTTATGCCATTTTATGATGTGATCAAATCTTTGTTTTCTGTGAACAGGGGTGCCTGATCTTGAAAGTTCATGGCTCTCTCCTGGAAATCTGAGCATAGCTGTTTTGATACTTCTTTTTTTAAGGTTTGAGAACAGCTGTTCTGCTTGTTCAATAGGACATCTGTAATCCTCTTGTGAGTGAATAATCAATGTCGGAGTCTTAATGTTTGAAGCATAAGTTATAGGGCTTTTCTTTCTATACAAGTTTATATTTTTAGCCATGTCATCTAGTAGGTACATTTCTGGAAAACCTATACCAATATCAGAAGTACCAACCATCGTTTCCCAGTTAAGAAGCGCTCTTTCAACGATTGCTGATTTAAACATATTTGGATTATGACTTATTATCCAAGATGTCATAAAGCCACCATAAGAGCCTCCCATAATCCCGTCATTTTTATTTGAGATACCCATTACTCTTTTCATTTTTTTAAATGATGTAACAACATCGTGCATGTCTGTTACACCCCATTTATTTCCGCAGACATCTCTTAAGAAATCGTGACCCCTACCACTCGATCCTCTTGGATTACAAGCAACAACATTAAAACCTGCTGAAGCATATGTTTGAAACTCATCAAAAAATGTAAAGCCATACTGGCTTGCAGGTCCACCATGAATATTTAATATTGTTGGCTTGTCTTTTCCTACAAAAATTCCCCACGTGTCTATATGAGATTTTCCCGAATCAATTCTTTGGTATGTACAGTTCCATGTTTTAACTTTTTTAGTAAAAAACTCATTCGCCTTTGATATTTTTGTAAGTTGACCATCATTGACTTCATAAATTTCGTCGGGACTTGAAAATGAATTAGCAATTACATAAGTTTTATCTTCGTTAAAAGCAAAGTCTTTAATTGTTATTTCTTGATTTACTAAATCAACATTGTTTGTTGCATCGCGTAATAGTGTTTTTCCAGAATCTTCATAAAGAAAGTAGAGTTTTGAGTCATTTACATCTGCTTTGACGATATTTCTATCGAGCGAATGATATTTAAATGAAACTTTTCCTGTTTTTGATATTTTTAAAATATTTGTATTTGTTGGCCAATCGAACCTATTTCTTAATCCCACGGCATAAAGATCATTTTCGTAATAAAAAAGGTTTCCCATACTTCCTTTTGAAAAAATATCTTTAATTTTCGAACCTTCTAAAGAGCCTATTTTCTCCTCCAACATAGTTCCCTTAGAGTTGTATTGATTATAGGCAATAGTGATACTTTTTTTACTTTCAGCTAAAGAGTCAATTGAAATAATATTGCTCTTATCACCATCTACTATTTTGTTAAATTTTAAAGTTTTGAGATTGACTTTATATATATGACCTCTTTTGTTATAGATAATTCCTTTTGTATCAAAGCGGAATGGAAGATTTTCGTAATACATTGGCTCAGAATCTTTTTTTTCAATATTTTTAAACTCTTCACTCCATTCACTCGTATTGACGTACATAAATTTTTCATCTTTGCTCAAAGAGTAATTGTTTACACTTCCCTCTACCTCAAATACCTGGTTTATCGACTTTCCTATTTGTACATGAATGGCAGATAAAGTTTTTTTAGACTTACTTTTGTCCTGAACAGCTCTATTAGTTTTTACGTAATATATTGAATTTGGTTTACTTCCAAACTTTGGATTACTAAAGTTATCATCGCCAGATTTAAATTTTTTCCATACACCATTAGTTCTTTTCCATAATTCACTTACATAGGTATTGGAATCAAAATCCATTCGAGTACTTTGTACAACTAGATTTGTTCCTCTACCTACTAGGTTTGATAAGGTATTAAATGAATTTAAGTTTTCAGGTTTCATATATTATGAGCCATTCTATTTATTAAACATGTCCATAACAAGTGTAATTAATACTGATGAAAACAAGGCTATAGCAAATGTATTAAGATCGGCTAAGCCGTAAAGGTCTGTTGGCACAAATATTCCTCCAGGGTTTTCTTGTAGATCAATAAATAAATATCTGTAGATAAAAACAGAGATTAGAGACCCAACAAATGGGACTACAAGAACCATATTTTTACTAGCTTTTTTTATTCTGTAGAAAGCAGGAAAAACTAGGCTAGTAGCAAATAAGTCAGCAACTAAAAATACTGTGAAAATATTTGTTACCGTAGTGGAAGCAAACAAGGCTAAAACAATTACTATAAGGGTGATAGCATTAGCTTCCTTACTTCCTTTTTTAATAATATCAATTGATATCGTTGATGATATTGCGTTCTCTAAAGTATCAACACTTGAAGTAACTAACAAAGTGGCTAAAGAAATTAATACTATTACTGTAAGCGAGTTTAAATTTAGCTGATCTATAAAACTTAAAGTAGGTATTTCTAGCCCCTTACCTGCTCCAACTGCACCAGCTATACCAAGTAGAAGGATTGTAACAAAAACGCCTAGTCCTGAATAAACACTAGCTTTCTTAATAGCTGCCTCATTTATAGCTGAAAAAGTTCTCTGCCAATAACCAGTAGAAAATATCTCTGCTGCAGTAACAGCAATAACTACCGCCAATGCAGACTTTAAGCTATATGTTTCAAAGGTATTAAGTCCTCCAAGGTTTGCAAAATTAGAAATTTCATTAAGACTATTTTGATTGAACCACAACCCAAATAAAAGCGCAAGAAGCAATATAATTCCTATTCCTTGGATTTTGTCAGTTATATATGAAGCCTTAAAACCTGTTTTGTTTAGATATAAAAAGGTTGTAGTTGCAACCAAAGCACTAACTACAATTCCTGATACACCAGAAACAGATTCAAATAAAAAACTTATCGATGCAAACTCTGCAATAAGAAAGGCACCCATATAAATTACTGCAACGACTGAAACAATCTTTTGTGCGACCGTTCCATATTTTTTTTCTACGAATTGAGCCAATGTTATTCCATCTGGCAACAATCTAGATATTCTTGGACCAAAAATATAAATTAGTATAAAAGGAGTTGCAGCTGACAGTGCATATCCATATATATCGTAGCCAAGTCCATACCATGCAACTTCTGCTGGTGATGTTAATATCCAAAGACCCATTCCGCTCGCATAGAAGCTCATAGTTAAGCCAAAAGTTTTTTCGGTTTTGTTTAAAACAAAATATTCGTTCCCGTTAGATTTAATTCTCCTTGTTGCGATAAAGACCATCACAAGTAAAGAGATAATTACTAAATATGTTAAATTAACACTCATAAATACACTTCAATATAGTTTTTAATGGGGATAAAAGTTTCGAATTCCCTTCGTTGGAATTACCCAACAGGTTCATACGGTCGGTTTTTCAACCCTCTCAGCTTTTGCTCCCGATTATTAAATACTACTAGCAATTGCATATAAAAGTTATCTTTTTCATGGCATTAACATCTCAATAATGGAATCAACTAATAGTCGTTTAGAAAAACCAACTTTATTTCAAGCTATTGCAGCAATATTAGTTGCAGCTTTTATGTGGGGTTCAGGAAACGTGCTTTCTAGAAG
>Ga0181394_1000369_pt1 | contig 20789 bp, 15 predicted proteins | sample 17SPOviralmetaG_FD_130123 | JGI IMG/M metagenome (GOLD analysis project Ga0181394, IMG submission 130123) | Marine viral communities from the oligotrophic San Pedro Time Series (SPOT) site, San Pedro Channel, CA, USA - 17 SPOT_SRF_2010-11-23 | ecosystem: Environmental > Aquatic > Marine > Strait...
AAGCTTGGGAAAACTATTTGATTGAATTTATGAGAAGAGGTTCAGAATTACAAAATAAATGGAAGAGATTATCAAAACAAGATGTAGATATAGAACATTTTCATAGAGACCATAGTGAAGGAGTTTGGAAAGCTATAATAGGACAAAAAGGCAACCCAGGAAAATACTCTCATATAAACGCTGGTTCAGAATGGGTGCGCATTAGTGATAGAACTCAATCGGTAGATGTAAATATGGGAGATATGGGATATTATATGTATTTTGTTTACAACAGTCCATATGAACCACTAACAAATCCACAACGATTTACACCAACAACTCAGTTTATAATGGGAATGTCACAACCTGTAGCAATAGCAATGCCACAGGAAGACCCCGATTGTATGGAAAAATGCTTGAAAAATGGAAGAAAAAAGTGTGATAAAATATGTAGTAGATTATTTGGATCGAGATATAAAAAGGAAGGAGGAAGATCCAGAAGAAGAAGAAGAAAAAGAACGCGAAAAAGAAGGAAATATAAGAAAAAAAGAACGCGAAAAAGAAGACGAAAATATAAAAGATCTCGAAAAAAATAAATTGATTTAAATTTATTAATATATAGTTATATTAATAAAATGACGTCTATAGTATCAACATCACAAGATGAAAATAAAGAATGCAACATATGTTGCGAAAAGTATACAAATCATAAAAGAAAGAAAGTACAATGTGGTGCTTGTGATTTTGAGTGCTGTAGAAATTGTATAGAGACTTATCTATTAGACCAATTACAACCAAGCTGTATGTCTTGTAAAAAAAATTGGACTGATAGTTTTTGTGCTGAGAATTTAACAAGTTTTATGAGAGGTAAATGGAAGAAACACCAGAAAGAGATGTTATTTGAGGTAGAAAAAGCAAGATTTCCAGAAACGATGCCAGCAGTAGCAAATGTATTGAAAGTAAAAGAATGGAAGAAAATAAATGCGGATGAACAACAGAAAGTATGGGAATTAGAGAGACAGATTAGAGCATTAAGAGAATCACGCGCCTCGCGTGAAAAAAATATAGAAAGAGCATTAAATGGCGAGACAATAGAAAAAGAGGAAGAACAAAATAAATATCAACGGGCTTGTCCTAATAATGATTGTAATGGGTTCTTATCATCGCAATGGAAGTGTGGTGTATGTAATATTTGGGTATGTAAAGATTGTTTTGAAATTAAAGGTGATACAAAAGATGCCGAACATACTTGCGACCAAAATACATTATTAACAGCACAAGCGTTGAAAAAAGAGACAAAACCGTGTCCTAATTGTCATTGTTCTATATATAAAATATCAGGTTGCGACCAGATGTGGTGTACTCAATGTCATATAGCATTTTCTTGGAAAACAGGTAAAAAGGTGAGAGGGCATGTCCATAATCCACATTATTACCAATGGATAAATTCTGGAGGTCAGCCAGCAGCAATGCCAGGAGCAGCAATGCCTTGTGGAGGATTACCGGCATATACAGAATTAAAACGTGCTTTCTATCGTATAAATATATTATCAAGTATATCTGAACCTTCTTACGATGAACACTCTGTTATTAGGAAATTATCCGATATGCTGTTCCAGAATGATGTATATACAAAACAATTATTTAATAGAATGAATTTAAGAGTTATATCAAGGACAGAAAGGACCATGGATACGTGTAAACATTATTATGATGCTAAAAAGAAACAATTAGTATCAAAACGAGTTCGTTCCAATGGAGAATTACTTGTAACAGCAATCGCATTATCAAATATAGAACAGTGGGATGGGATGATGTTTAAACACGCTGATGAAATAAAACAAATAGAAGATAGAGAAGTGTCCCAATCTTGGGAAATGAAGCGTCATTTGAGAAATTTTAGGGAAAGAATGGACCTTGGTTGTTGGGATTATATGGTTATTCCTACCGAATTAAAGTTTATAAGAGATGTAATACAAGGTTTCGCAAACAGACATTCGGGAATTCAACATTTTGAACATGTAGAATTAGATGATTGGAGAAGAAAGGTAAACACAAACCAAGACAATAAAAAGTTGAGAATTGATTATATATTAAAAGAAATAACAGAATCAGAGATGAAGACTAAATTATTAAAAAAAGAAAGACAAATGAAGAAAGCAACGGCAGTTCATGATGTCTATGAATTATATACAAGAATATGTTCTGAAAGTTTTAGAAAAATTACCAGTGAAAAGGATTTGACATATAAAATATTATGCGAAGAATGGGAGAAGCAAGAAAAAATAAGATTGTATTGTAATCAAGAATTACATAAATTTCAGAAAAATTTCAATTTGTCGGTTCCATATATTAAAGTAGATGGAAGAACAGATAATTACTATAGTTCAGAAACCCACGCAATAAAGCCAATATCAGAGCATTGGGAATTATTTAAAGATAGAAATTTAGAAGTAAAAATAGAAAAAAATGTGTTATATTCAGCAGTAAAATGGTATGAAGTAACTGTAGGGCAAATTAGGGAAGGTAGATATGGGTATAGACGATTTTAAATAAATAATTTTTCCAAATAAATTAAAACTTTTTTAATATTATCAATATTTCTTTTTTTTGATTCACAAGGTCTATAACCAGAATGTCCTTTTAAAGATTTACCACATAAATTACAGTTTTTATATTTAGGTCTAATTGGTTCAACGCGCTTACCAGGACAATTATATATAATTTCAACCCATTTTTCACCATCAAAATCATTATTATTAATCTGTCTAAGTTTGGTTGTGATATGTCCTTTTTTTGGTAATCCACAAATACTACATTTATAAATTCTTTTTTTCTTTTTCTTGGTTTCAAGTGGTGTTCCAATTGGTGGAGCATATGCCAATCTTTCATATGATAATGTCATATTACTACTTCTTTTTAAATGAGTATAACCTTTAAAAAGAATATTTTCAAGAAATTCAATGATAGTAGAATTTTTATCAAGTAAGAATTTACGGTCTCTATAATAAGGGCTTTTTATAACAATACGATTATATTCCATATTATCATATATTCTAGACCTATTTTCAGGTATAAATTGTTTTTTAATCAATCCAATTCCCATAATTTGATTGGTTTCGTTATTCATATCAATCATATAAACATCGCTATCGGCGGGAATATTTTCAGGTAAGAATTGTTGGAATCCGTATACACAACCATTAAAGTTTTTCTTTTCTTTCCATTTGATATTTTCATTGTAAGTTTTGTTATTGAAATGGGCAAGTCCAATATGATTACATAAAATTCTATCTTGTAGGAAATTCATTAGTAATAAAATTTAAAAATAATAAAATGAAATCAATTATTTTACATTACAAGACAATGTAAACAGAAATTCATTCATAGATTTGGGTTTCTTAGGAAAATGTTTAATAACATTAAGTTCTAAAGGATTATTTTCATAAATAGGACATAATTCATAACTAGTTTTTTTATGTTCGTGATATTTTATGGATTGTAATTCGTGTAATTGATAATTGACAACTTCGAGATTTGAGCTTTTTTTACCAAAACTTCTATAAGCACTTTCATAAGCTCTATTTTTAGAAAGGTGCATATGCAATACCATACTAGATGGAAGATAATCAGTGTCATGTTTATATCTAATCATATCACAAACGTGTTTTGAATGCATACTTTTGAAATCACCATATGTTTCTTCAAGCAAAATCAACGTTTTTTTCATAGATTTATTAGGTTTAATTTTAAGTCTAGTAATATGAAAGTTGCTTAAAGCAGCTTTAATAATCAAAGCAGTTTGATGGTCGTTAGTTTCCATTGCTTTTTTTGCTAGATTTAAATAAAATCCAATATTGTATTTAACTTGATGTTTGGTTAAGGCTTTTTCACCATTGCTAAGTATTAATGCTACTAAATTACTAATGGCATTATTATGAATTTCTGGTATTTTTTTAATAGAATATAACAAACTCAATACTTTGGAAGTAGAAGAACGCATATTATTAGTTGTATCTTCTAATTTAATATCATAATCACTAGTAAATAATTTATGAACGAGCGATCTTAAACAACCTACAGTGGGAGGTTTATTTGAATTATTTTCTAGGAAATAAGCTTGCGTGAATAAAGCTATTCCTGTATCAGACAAAGCTCTTTTTCGAGGCATTAATATAAATAAATAAAAAAAATAGGGAAAATAAACTTATATAAATATTTTTTGAAATTTTTTAGTAGGAAGTTTATAGCTATTAATTATTTTATATTGATCTAAACAAACTTTCATAGAAACAAGAAAAGAACTATCAAAAAAATCCCAATCAATATCTTTCAATAATGATAAATCAGGGATAAATTCAAATGCTTCTTTTTCAATATTAGACATTCTATATCTAAAAGAGTTAAATATATGTCTTATACATTTAGAATTAAACATAGCTTCTAATTTTAAGAACTCTTCGTGTGATTTATTTAAAATAACATAATTATCTTTGGTAGGAATACCATATGATCCCTCCGAATCATAATAAGGAATACCGAACATTTTATGAGAAAGAATAATCTTGGGAATGCCATGATAAGCACAAGGTTTATCGGAGTAACATAATTTATGAACTGGATTATTATTCGCTAAAATACAACTATTGATGTTTATATATTTGTAAATATCAGAATAATGAGAAGAAAATTTGGTTGTTTTATTACGAAAACCAATATCAAGATTCGTTTTTACAGCTTTGATATAGTTATTTTTAATCTTTAATTTTAAATTCATTAAGAATTGTTGGTTTTTCATAGGAATTGTCAAATTATTGCGGTATTGAATATACATTTCTAATGAATTATCAAAAATTTTAATAAAATTATCGGAAGGTTTTTTATGTAAATGAAAGTAAGTAGTGGGGGTTTGAGCTTTATAATGAAAAATTTTGTTTGTTTCAGTAGAATCCATAGTATGTAAAGCAGAAATATGGAATTGATTTATAAAATTATGAAAATTATGTGTTTTTTTTAACCAAATAGATGGTATAATAACAGCTAAATGCCCGTTATCAGGAATAGAATGAATAAATTTGTTAAAAAAAAGATGCCAAATAGCATTAGATTTATTGGGGAAATTATAAGGTGGATTGGCAATTATTATATCAATATCTAATTTATCTGTATCATATTGTAAAAAATCTTCATTAATTATATTCGCATTATCTCCAAAAATAGTTTTTAAAGTATTAATATGTTCGTCATTAATATCAATCATATACAACATATTTGTTATAATATGAGTATGACGTTCATCTTTATCAGGAAAAGAAGTACGAAGAGTATTAAATAATCTTTTGTATAAACACATCATAAAATATCCATTACCACAACATGGATCAAGCCATTTTTTATAAGGTAGAAAATACAATGACCTGGGTATAAGGTCTAATATTTTATCAATAAGTATAAAATCGGTTCTAACTTCTCCATAATAGAGCTTATTATGATGAGAAACCTCAAAATCTTGAACGAATTCATCTAGATTTATTTCTTTAATAGACATAATTAAATTAATAAATTAAAAAAGTTTTAAGTTTAAATAATGCTTTTGAATAAATTATACATCGCGACAATCAAAGTCGCTAATTTCTTTCCACCATTGAGGAGATTTTAAAAATTGTTGAAATTCGGAATCATCGTCGAATGACTTTCTACCGACATCATATGCTCTTTTAGCATAATATTCTGGAACGTATATAATTACTTTTTTAGGTTTTAACTTTTCTTCAACGTCATCTTGTAATTTGAAAATAGCATAAACCCAAGCACCTTTGACGGTGCCCTTATAAGTATTAGTCATATCCCAATTCCATTTTGTTGCGACGTGAATATAATTTAGTTTGAAATGTTTCAGCATTTTAAGAGGGAGTTGATATTTACCTTCGCCAATTTGCCTAACACATTTTTTGGGTGGTTTTAAGTGAGTTAAATCTTCTGGTAAGCTTTCTTCGCTAAACACACTTTCCGTCCGGTCGCCCCACGGACGGTCGTCCCACCTTCCAAAACCTTCTTGTAATTCTGGTTGGTTTGTTATTTCTTCCACCTCGCTATCAGTGCTTTGGTCTGATAGATTACTTTCGGCGACAACCTTTTTGTTAAAGATAGTAGTTTTTTTACCGTAATCTTCGTCCTCCAACAAATCGTCCAATATTCCACAAGTGCCTGGCATAGCCGACTTGTCCTCCATATCATCTTCATCTGAAGAACTAGCGAAGAATGTGTGTTGTGGCTCTTTTTGTTGTGTAGGAGGATGTATAAGGTCGAGGCTCCACTTTGGGGTGTTTTCTTCCCATTGTGGATCACTCCATACTTCGCGTTTTACAGACGCTGGTCCTGTTTGTATTCCTTCCATTGATGTAGTAGGATATTGTTGGGTTAGACCCTTGACTTGATTTGCTTGATTTAAATCGAAAAAGCTTGACATAATGAATTAATTTAAATTGAGAAAATAAATTCAAATCAATTTATATGTTGGAACCGAACATGAAAGATGAGATATTATTTATATATCAATACAGATTATTCGGTGTGTTAATAGGTATTATATATATAATTAATTTTTTTGGATACAGGTTCATATGTAAAACTTGTCCCAAAATAAAAATAAATATACCCTTTTTAGGAATAAAAAAATCAAAGTTAGTTCTTTTCGGAAAACATATACATCATTGGTTGTTTTTTAGCGTTCTTTTATGTATGACTTTATTTATAAGATTGGAAAATCAGTATTTAATATATTTATTACAAGGCTTTGCTGTTGCTTTAATAATTCATGGCTTGATTTATGAAGACCGTTTTGATTTTAAATGTGATTCTAATAAATGTAAAATGTAAAAGTGAACGCTCCATTGGATGAAACTTTTACAATAATTAGGAAACAAACCTCTATAAAACCCATAAATACCTTCATTTTTATATACTTTTTTGACAAGATCTCTATAGTTTTTATAATAAGGCACTGATTTATCAAAGTTTTGTAATTGCATTCGTCTTCTTAGCAAATCTGTTGGATAAGATATTGTGAGAGCCCCCAAGCTGGCAATGCCACCACTAATAGGTACTAGCTTTGGATATTTTTCATTGATAATATTTTGGAAAGAAAATAATAATCCACTGAAAGTTCCAAAACCGAATAAGCTCATAGAAAATCCTCTATAAAGATTATTATATTTATTCTTTTTAATAACATCAAAAATACCATTATATTTGTTTTTATTGGTTTGAAGAGATAAAAAAGTTCTTGTTGTTTCAAGTGGATATATTACACCAATAGAGCATGAACCAGAAATAACACCAGAAATTAATCTATTATCTACAGTATCGTTGAATTCTTTGAATAACGCATAATTTAAAGAATATTGTGGTATACCTTTTGCAAGATTAACACCATTGCCTTTCCATAAATATCTGAGTCCTTCTTTTTTAAGAACAGCTCTTAAAGAACTATGTGGAATAAATGAATTTTGTCTTTGTATTCTCCATAATTCAACTGGTGCTGAAGTTGTTTTAGAAATCATTGAAGCAATACTTGAAATAAAAAAAGTATCCGTGAAAGAGGTCATAGTTGATTTATATAAAGATATATTTTTAAACCCATTGCGGAAAATATAACAAAAATGTAAGTAAACGTATAAATATAAAATAAAGATAATTCTCTTCGTGCTTCTTCTCTTGTAAGCATAAATTTATTTAAATTAATTATTTAAATAAATTTTACTAATAATATTTAAATGGACGTGAGAATAAATACAGAAGATGAAATGCTTGATTATGTAAATAAAAAATATCTCGTGATATATCCAGACCAAACCATAAAATTATATTCGTCTTTAAGAGAAATAGAAAAGGATACTCTTATATCTTCAAGTTCAATATCTAAAAAAATTTCTAGTATGAGATATGGCAATGATTGGTGTATATGTATATCAAAAGGAACAAAATATGTATTCTATATCAAAAAATTAGACACAAGTGCCAGTATAATAAATGATGTAATACTAGAAAAAACTCAATCTAACAATATTGTCTCTTCAACACCCATCCAACTTTCCTAGCTAAATACCTATCGTAACTACCGTGTTTTTTATCTAGACCAGACCCATTTAATGTTCCTGGTCCACCAACATTAGAAATACCTTTATTATTAGGACAAGTATTTTCAGTTATTTGTGTTTGATTTTCAGCATCTTCTTTTATAACAGTAAAAGCTTTTTTAGAATATACGAAAGAAGAAGCATCAGTAGATTTTTTTGGTTTGTCATTTTGCATATAGCCAAACGGATGACTATTACCTCTTCTATCCCAATCACCAAGTGAGAAAAAATTACGCATTATATAATAATACAATAAAAAAATTGATTTAGATAATTAATATTAAATTGTTTCAATGCCAAATATATGCCCCTATTGCGAATTAGAATTTAAAAGTAAGCATCAATTACAAAGCCATTATAGGATATGTTCTAATGTATCTAACAATACAATGCCTTTGATGCACAACGGAATAACAATAAGGAAATTATATGATATGGTTCAAATATTAACAAAACAACAAGAAAAGATGAAAATAAAAATAAGAAGGTTAGAATCCAGTAATAGGAAAATAAGAAAAAAAATATCAATTATGGAATATATAAACGAAAATTATAAAGAAAAGCCATGTGATTTTTCAAGTTGGCAATGTAATATAAAAATAGAAAATTCAGAATTGAAAGAAGTAATAACAAATGGATTCTCTGCTGGTGTGTCTAAGGTATTAATAAGAGAGAATATGGGTCATATTTCAACATTAAAAGCTTTTAATGAAAAAGATCAGACATTATATGTATATAATAATGAAAGATGGACTGTAATGACGGATGAAATGTTTAAAGGGTTATGTCTTATTATGATACCCAAGCTGTTGATGAAATTTGCTAGTGTTGAGAAAAATATATTTGCTGATAAGTCAGGAAAAAGAGAAACAGAAAAGTATAGTAGAGCAAGATATAAAATATACGGTGAAGGCAAGATAGATAAACACATAAAAGCAATAAAAAAAATAACATATAAAAATTTAAGAATGCCGATAAGAAATATAACTAGTGAATATATTTAGAATTAAATCCAGATAATATATATATGTCAAAATCAATATATTTCATTAGACACGGTTATGCCTTGCATAACGACCTTTTTTGGTCTATAGGTACAGATGCTTATAAAAAATATCAAGATACGCCATTATTACATAAAGGATACTTACAAGCAAATGATTGTAAAAAAAAACATGTTAAACCGTGGAATGGTAAATTAAAAAATATAGATATAGTATTGGTTTCACCTTTATCTAGAACTATAAACACAGCATTGTCTATATTTGGTGATACAAGACACTATTGCACTAAATTTATAGCACTAGATTGTCTAATGGAATATCCTCAAGGGGGTGATGAAGTATGTAATAAAAGAAAGAAAATTGAAATATTAAAAGACAATTACCCAACAATAGATTTTTCTGAATTAAGGGGAGATCATTGGAGTGATAATAAAGAAAGTATTGAAGAATTAGAAAAACGAATAGACACAATGGTAAATTATATACAAAAATTAGATGCTAAGAGAATAGCAGTAGTATCACATAGCTCGTTTTTAGGTCAATATTTACATAAAAAAATAGGTGATGAACATAATGAATTAGAACATTGTTTTCCGTTTGGACCATACACAATTGACAAGTATAAATTATAAAAAAAGTTTTATAATATTTTTTATAATTATCCTTCCATAACCCAAGCTTTGAATATATCAAATTGATGTATTGTTATACCCAATGCTCTTGCTTTTTCATATTTTCTACCAGATTTATTTTTATAAACAAGAATATCAGTATTTTTACTTATAGAAGTACCTAGATTAGCACCGTTTTCTTGAAGATATTTTTCAAGTTCTTTATTACGACATCCAGTAAATACAATGTTTTTGCCATAAAATGGATTATCTTCGTTAATTTCAGCTGGTTTTTGATTATAAAGATGAGTTAAGTTTGATTTTTGCATGAATTCTTTAAATTTATCAAGATAATCAACGAACATTAACGTAGATTTATGTGAAAATCCAGGCATATTAACGATAAGATTATATCTTGCCGTATTACCTTTTGAATCAACTTTATTGTATTTTTCATCAAGAACATCCGGTAGATTATCAAATATAATTTTCATTTTTTTAGCTCCCAACCCTCTTCCAAATATATTAGTGGCTGCCATAAACGAAGGTAAATCAATATTTTCAATAGCAGTTTTAATTCCATTATAAACTTTTGTAGCCATTTTTTCTTTAAAACCATCAACTTCAAGAAAATCTTCATATTTCATAGCAAGAATTTTTGACATAGTATCAAAGCCAGCGTTCATTATGCGTTGAACGTTTCCTCTACCCAATCCAACAGCACCTATTTTTTCAAAGAAACAATGAATAGCTTTCATACGAACAACCATATTATCATTTGAATCAATTAATACATAATCAACCCCCTTTAAAACAACTTTGAAATGAGATGGTGGTGGTTTAGGTTCAACAGGCGTTAATACCTTATGAACCTTTGGAATAACATCGCCGCTACGAATGATTTCAATTACAGCACCAACATCAATACCATTATCTCTTCTCCATACTTCATTATGGACCGTCACATAAGTAATAGTAGTTCCTGAAACATTAACAGGTTTTACTTTAATTTTAGGTTTTAAACGTCCATCTTTACTAGGAGACCATATCATTTCTTCGACTACGGTTTGTGCTATTTGGTCTTGAGTGATAATTTTAAAAGCCCAAGCGTGTTTTGGATTACCAGATATACGTTCATATTCATGATTTCTAGTGACAATAATACCATCCATTTCAAAATTATAGTTGTTTTTCCAGGTTAATAATTGTTCTTTTAAAAATTTGAAGGGGGTCTTTAACTTATGAATATTCTCAACTTTAACGTGTGGGACAACATTAAATCCAACGTTTTTAAGGAATAACAATTGATCTTCGGGATTTCTTTGTGGTTCAACCAATTCATACGCAATGAAGGTTAAATCTTTAACGATGTTTGGATTTACAGTCTTAGCATTAAGAATGCCAGAGACAAAATTTCTTGGATTAGCGAATGTTTTAGAATATTTTTCTTTAAATACATGCTTGTCAATCATGATTTCACCTCTTACACTAATACCAGGATATACAGGCAAGTTTAAATATTTTGAAAGATGAGTAACATTTTGACCCACAGTGCCATTGCCTCTAGTATATAGCATCAATCCTCCTTGTTCTGTTGAATATCCAAGAGAACAGCCATCAAGTTTTACGCTGAGAATGCGGTCTCCTTTATAAGATTTTATTTTTCTAGCAACATCTTTTTCTTTTTTAACCTTATCCATAGACCACATTTCATAAGGAAGTGTAATTTTGCGGTCGTCATCTACCTTTACAAGTGTATGACCTTCGTTGACAACATCATTTTCAGGATAAACATCTTTGATATAATCAATAATATAATCATACTTTTCATCTGTCATAATAGGTTTGTTGTTATTATAATATCCATCATTTGCCAATCTAACAATTTCAACAATCTGTTCTTCATTTAATTCAACAATATACTCATTATCTTTGATAAATCGGTTAATATGAATACGAATAGGGAGTATTTTTCTAGTTTTTCGTTTTTTCTTTGGTTTAGTTTCAATAATTTTAAAGTTGACTGCATTTCGCTGTGGTGGTTCAACATATTCAACATTTAAAAAGTCAAATACATCTTTTTCAGTAGTGAACTTTTTATTAAGTTTATCAGTTTTACTACCATTAACAAGTTTAGAGAAGCAATGTTCGTTCATAGTATATCCTAATTGTCTTGCTCTTTCTCTCATAAGAGTGTTGAATTCTTTACCTCCTGTGAAATAACATAGAGCAAAAGCCCATTCATCTGAAGGAGTAACCATAAAATCTAAACGTCTTGCTGGCATACCTTTTAATTTGGCAACACATAAACATTTTTTATTACCATATGATAGTATTTCAATAATAATATTTTGGTCTACCAAACATTGTATTAAACCTTTATATGTAGGAACGGATGATTCAATAATAATATCAATATCACCGGAAGTTTGAGCTCCACGTCTATATGAACCGACAATCATGAATTTTTCGCGCGAATTAGCAATTTGTTGGAAAGCAGAATTGATTGCGTTTTGATAAACAACAATCTCGCTTCTAGGAATTCTTAGAAGAATATCTTCATAATATTTTAAACCTTTCCTTTGAACGTCATTGAGAAGTTCATTTTGTTGATTTTTAAGTTGCTGTATAGTTGTAATTTTATTAACTTTTACAAGTTCATTTGCTTTTTTAGGTCCAATACCATATACATCTTGTAAAATATATATAGGGTTATTTTTAGCTTTTTCAATGATAGAAACAGACCCATTTTTAAGAAATTCTTCAAACTTTTGAATGATGGATTTACCAACATTAGGGATTTGTTTAACATCGTCAATGCTAGTTATAGGCTTGTTAAATTTAATAATAGCATCTTTTGCTTTTTCATACGCCTTAGCTCTAAAGAAATTACCATCTTTAGACTTAACGGTGTATAATTGTTCCAATAATTCGACAAATTGCTTGTTTAATGACATCTTGATTTAATAATATATAATATATTTAAATCAATTCAATTAATCTCTTGGTGCTTTATTTTTAGTGCTGTTTAATTAGTTCTTTATAATTAGTTCTTTATTTTTAGTTCTCTTTTCTTAAAATAAGATTTTAAGAAAGTTTCATCATAGTATGAATCAATGTATTCTTTTTTTTCTTTTTTTCTATCACTTTTTTTATTAGATTCTTTTAATGATTTCAAAGAATTTTTTATAACAGGCGTTGGTAATTTTATTTTATTATTTTCCATTTTATAATAAAATAATATTAAAATATTATAAATGAAACTTAACTTTCAAAGTTCATCTACTTCTCTCACATCAGTAAATGGTAAAATTAAAGATATTAGAGAAAGTGAAATATCATCTGATGGCAAACGAACTAAAATAAAAGCCCGCAATAATGATAAGATTACATATGGCGATTTAACACATAAAGATTCAATGAAACTTTTTTCAATGCCAACTTCTTCAAAAAGTCTTCAAGAAAATTTAGAATTATTATTAAAAAAAGGTAAAAAAGGCAAGAAAACAAGAAAAAGAAGAAAGAAAGGAAGAAAGAAAACAAAAAAACGGTGTAGATATAAAATTAAATCGAAGCGTGGTAAATATAAAAAATGTTAGTGTTTTAAAGCGTGAAATATATTAGGATTATTAATCTTAAATGAATTATACTTTTTGGCAACAATATAATCTTTTGCTTTATCCTTATTCATTGATTTTAAATATTTATTAGAAGCAAAAATGATTTTATCATCATAACCCAACATATCCACTTTAATTTTTTTATATCCATTTATAAAGCGAATAAACGAAATTAAATATTTTTCATTATCAGGAAAAGTAAAATTATAAATGCAATCAAAAGATTTATAAAAATCATAATCTTCAAAATAAAAAGAACAATTATTTTTTCTCGCATTAGCAACAATTTCACTCTTCATTGTATCAAAGTTAGAAATATTTTTCAAAGAAAAGGATAGTTCGATTAAATAACCCATATTTGAAATATGTAAATATAATAATATATTTAGATATTTAGACTTATTTATAAGGTTAAAAATTATAAAAAAATTTATCACTTTATGCACGGTAATAATAAGAAAAAAAATAATGCGAAGAATTAAGAAAAATAATATTAGTGTGATATATAAATGTCACAATGGAAACAACATGGCGGAGCATCAAGAAACAGGAACTTAAAGGCAACAAGTGTTCTTTTTACACGATCAAATTTCTGGCAGAGAGGTGATAACTTAGAATTATACCATGATAATGATGGGAGCACCACTTATGTAGGGATTGGAACAACAAAACCATTTTCAAGATTATCATTTGGTGACACAGCAAGACAACGCAGAGTTGACTATGCTAATGATGGTAATTTTGCTTTATGTGAAAAAGAAGATGGTTCTGAAGCAACGGGTATTGGGTTTTATGAAAGATTTAAAAATTTCGACCCAACAGCAAATCGTTTATTTACAGGTTTAAAGTTTATTGTAAATAGAGACAACAATAATACAATGGATACTAGCGGTCAAAATATTAAAATGCTTCTTAGAGATGATGGTAAATTAATATTAGGACATAATCCTGATGAATCTAAAGCTTTACAACCTTATAACGTTGCTATGTTAGATGTATCAGGTAATATACGTGCATCTAAATATATGATTTTAAGCAAACAAACTACCATAACCGGATATAAACCTCCTGGTGGTATGAGATTTAACGGTCAAAAAATGATTTATACCGATGAAAATGGTTTCGACCACACTATAAAAGTAGAATCAGATGTCGCTCAAACTGGTGATTGGTCCGCAGGTCAAGATGAATTTGGTAATCCCTTGGTTTATTTATCAAATGTCAATGTTGGTGTATTAAAAAATTTATTTGATAGGGATTGTTTTGAAGCAGAGTTTAGTGTGGAAGGTAGAGTCACAATTGGAGATCAAGAATGGATGAAAACAAGAGTTTATAATGATACTGCTATTTTTGATAATTCAAGTAATGGTATTATTTCTGTATGGAAAGCAGTTGGCGTTGGAACTCATCATACAAAAGCGGCTTTAGATATTAACCGAATATCTAATTACAACCCTTTAACTACTGAATGGGTTAAAGTTCCATTTATTAAAGTAGGTTTGGATGATGTAGAAGTAAGTGGAAACTCTATTGGTATAGGTAAATTCGTCCAAGTAAAAACCGCAATGAGTTTTGCTATGGGGGAAAATATATTAATGATGGGCAATGAAGATGAACAGAGAGGTTTTGTTTTTGGAAAAGATAATAAATTACTATTTGGTAGTAATTGCTACATTTATGGTGTGGATAATTTAATTCATAATAATTTTGATCCATCTAAAAATTCTATTGCCAACTTTGCTGTTGGTGTTAATAATAGAATTTTCGACGCATCACACGTATTTGTTTCAGGTGAAGATTGTACATTAGGTCATATTTCAGCAGCACCGCAATTTTCTTGTTCTTATTCTACTGTTTTTGGTAAAGAAAATTTTGTTTTTTCAAGATTTTCATTTACCTCTGGTTTTAAAAATAGTGTAATTACTGGAAGACAAAATGTTGCTATTGGTTCTCTTAATGATATAAGTGATTGTAATACAAGTATTATACTTGGAACTGCTAATATTGCGAAAGATTCCAGTGCAAATACTATTATAGGAACTTCCATCACATCCAACCAAAATACTCTTGGTTCATTTCTAACTGGCAAAGACCACAATGAAGCCACAGGACAATTTAATACTATTACTGGTAGAAACCATACTGTAACTTCAAGTCAAGATAATATACTTAGTGGTAAAGCAAATACAGCAACATCGACCGCAACATCTTCTATTACTGGTGATTCTCATATAGTAAATTCTACTACTAATACGTCTGTTATGGGAAATCAAAACAATGTTAGTAATACAAATAATTCTGTAATTGCTGGTGATGAAAATACAGTTTCTTTCGCAACGCATTCTTTCATAACAGGTAAAGAAAATAGCGAAACCTCTGGAAGTGGAAATATGATAATCGGTAATGAAAATACAACGATTAATGCTGATAATACAATAGTATCCGGTCAAATTCATAATATTAATAATGCGGATGAAAGTATATTCGGTGGTAAAAGTCATTTGGCTACAAATATTGAAAGAACTACTATAATTGGTTTCGGTAATCAAGCTGTAAATGTAGTTGATGGTCTTATAGGTGGTAATCAAAATATTGTATCAAATTTTGTTAATAATTCAATTGTATATGGTGAAAATATTCAATTAAACGCTGGTTCTGCTGGACCAGGAAAATTGAAAAATAACGCTGTATTTGGTAAAGAACACGCCGTTACACACGAGACTTATCAAAATATTATATCTGGTGATAGAAATGTTTTACAAGAAACTAGTAATTCAAGTGTTCTAGGTATATCAAATAATGTATTAAGAGTTGATGATGTAATTGTATCAGGCAGGGGTCATAAACTAATCGATGTATCAAGTTCTAGTGTATTTGGTAAACAACAGGATGTATCAGGTTCAACCATGAACGATTTAATATCTGGTAAACATAATCGTGATTTTAATGGTAAAGAAAATTTAATTGCTGGCGAAGCTAATAGTGTAAGAAATAGTAGCTCCAGTTTAATACAAGGTGTATCTCATGTCGTTTTAGATGGAAGCAATAATGTTAGTTTTGGTGAAAACAATCAATTAACTAGAAATAAAGGTTCAATGTCTTTTGGCAGAAAAAATATTTTAACTGACGTTTCTAACGCGGTTGTTTTGGGTTCACATAACAATATTCTTAATAATACAACAGGTGGTTTAACTTCTGGTTATTTAAATAATGTTAACAATGGATTAAGAAATACAACACTTGGTGAAACAAATGATATTGATAATGGTGTAAATAATTTAACTAGCGGTCAAACTAATACTGTTAAAGACGGAAGCAATAACTTGTCATTGGGTTATAATAATAATATTGAAAATAATGTAAATTCAATAGCATCTGGTAAAAGCAATCTAGTTAAAAATAATAATCAAGTAGCTGTTATTGGCGAATCCAATGATGTTAGTGGAAATACAAATAATTCTATTGTATCTGGTAAAGTAAACAAAGAATTTAAAGGTAATGAAAATGCTATATTTGGAAATGCTAATGATATTAGTAATTCTAATATGAATATTGTTTCAGGTTCATCAAATACCTTATTAAACAACAATAAAGGCATCGTAGGCGGTTCTGGTAATTATGCAATCAATAATAATAATACCGTATCAAATGGTTTATCCAATAATGTTAGACATAATAATCAATTGATAACATCGGGTAAATCAACTGATATATGTGGTAATGAAAATACCTTTGTTATTGGTGATACTATTACACAACACAACGGTAAAAATAATGCTATATTCGGTAAAAATCAACAATCATTTTCCAATGAAAATAGTATTATTACGGGTATTCAGCATTATGTTAAAAGTTCAAACAATGTATTAATAACAGGAGATACTCATGACATACGAGAAGACACAAATACATTTTTAACAGGAGATACTCATTCAACTTTCAGAACAAATCAAACCAGTTTGTTAGGTAAAGATAATTCAGCAAATACAACCAACAATTCTTTGATTTCTGGTCTAGCAAATAGAGATTGGGATGGTAGCAATAATACAGTTATTGGTAATCTTGAAGATGTTAGTGGTGCTTTAAATACATTAACATCTGGTTTATCAAATAATGTAAGAAATGAGAACAATACATTTACAACAGGTCAAAGTAATATAGTGAAAGATGGAAGCAATAATATAGTTTCTGGTTATAATAATACAAGTAATCAAAATAGAAATTCATTTTTATTAGGAAATGAAAATAATAATCAAAATATGTTGTCATCTAGTGTTTTGGGAGAGAAAAACACCACAAATTCTACAACCAATAGTATTATTGTTGGTAAAGAAAATAATGATAATCTATCCAAAAATAGTGTGTCTATTGGTTTGAAAAATGATTCTATAAGACCAATATCAAGTATAGTAGGGGGCGAAGAAAATAGTGTCACTGATGTAAGCAATACTATTGTATATGGTAAAAAGAATATTGTAAATACTTCAAAACAAAGTATAATAGTTGGTTCAACCAATAATAGCAATTATGATAATAATTCTGGTATAATAGGTAATAATAATACAAATAATACCGTTCAAAATATGTTGGTAGTAGGACATGACAATACATCAACAAGTAATTTATCAAATCTTACAGTCGGTAAATCTAATAATGTAACTAATAGTGAAACCTCAGGCATTTTTGGTAGTGATAATACGGAAAATAATAGTGAAGCATCCATGATAATAGGTTCAAGCAATATTACAAATACAAATATAGATAGTATAATAGTTGGAAAGCAAAACGAAGTTGAAAATAATAATAGAATTGGTGTAATTGGTAATATAATAGATGTTTCTAATAATACCGAAAATTCTTTGCTTGTAGGTAAAAACCATAGAGAAAAAACCGGAAAACAAAATATAACAGGCGGTGAATCCAATAAATTAACAACCACTATCAACAATATTACAAGTGGTTCTAAAAATGAAATTACCGATGGGAGTGCTAATATAGTTCAAGGTCACTGGAATATAGTATCATCAAATAAAAATTCTGTGGTAGTTGGTAAATTAAATAATGTTTCTAATAATGACAGCATTGGTGCTTTGGGTTATGAAAATATTGTAAACAATACAACTGAAAATTCACTTATTGTTGGTTTTAAAAACACAGAAAATAACGGCACAAATGATATTGTTTATGGTTCCCTCAATAATTCAACTACTAATCAAAATACTTTTACAGGTGGTGTATCAAATATCACCTCTACCAATAATAAATCAATGATTGTTGGTGATAATAACACAATAACATCAACCGAAAATACTAGTGTATTGGGAAAACAAAATCAAGCATCACAGTCAAATAGGTCAAGTATTATTGGTATTACAAATAATTCTACTTCTTCTGTTAATACTATAATAGTAGGTGAAAGCAATGTAGAGAAAAACGGAGTATCAAATGCTGTTTTTGGTAAAGAAAATGATGTAAGTGGAGCTGCAATGACAATAACAAGTGGTTTTGATAATGACATTGTAGATGGATCTTATAATATTATTGTTGGTAATTCACATAATATATCAAAATCAGTAGAAAGTTCTGTTACGGGTAAAAATATCACATTGAATGATAGTTCTCAGGTATTAACATCTGGCGAAGCTAATAATATAAATACAAACACAGTTGGTAGTTTTGTTACAGGTAAAAATAACAGTGAAATTACGGGGCAATATAATATTGTATCTGGATTAAGTAATAGTTCTACAAGCAATAATAAAACAATTATTTCTGGCGAAGATAATAATGTAAATACTAATAGTAATGCTGGCGTAATTGGTAAATCACATATAGTAACTAATTCTAATTATAGTTTTACACAAGGTATAAGCCATACATTAAATAATTCAAGTAAATCGGTTGCTTTTGGTCTAGGCAATAATCTAAGTGCAACAGAACAATCTATCGTTCAAGGAAACGCCCACGTAGCAACTAATAACATGAATGTTGCTATATTTGGTTCTACAAATAATTTAAATCAAGAAACCAATTCACTTGCTATAGGTAATACCAATAATATTGATTTTGGTGAAGATAGTTTTTATGGTGGTAAAAATAATACTAATCAAACAACAAAACAGTCTATTGTAGTAGGAACACAAAATGTATCGAATGCAAATACGAATTCGGCTGTATTTGGTAAATCTAATGGTGTTTCATCGTCAACAGAAACTATTGTTGCTGGTGATGGTATAACAGAACAAAATGGAAAACATAATGCTTTATTTGGTGTAGGTCATGTATCTGTTTCCTCCGAAGGAACTATAATCACAGGTAAAGACAACGATATTTCAGGAACTACAAAATATAGTGCTATTATTGGTGAAACACATAATATAACGGGTGCTATCAAATCTTTAACAGTTGGTAATAATAATACAATAACATCATCGGAAAAATCAGCTTCGTTCGGTCAAGAATTAACAATAAAAAGCACAACACATAATACAGTAGCTACAGGTAATGCGAGTGTTATAAATACAAGTACAAATAGTTTAATTACAGGTTTCGGTCATAATGAAACTGGTTCAACTAATACAGTTGTAATGGGAAAGACAAATATAACATTAAATTCAAATCAAGTATTGGTTACAGGTCAAAATAATACATCTTCAAATTCATTGAATACGTTTGTAAATGGTGCTTCAAATCAAACAACTGATTCTTCTGGTGTTTTGATTTCAGGAACAAAAAATACCGTATCAGGAACAACAAAAAGAAGTGTAGTATTTGGGTTTCAAAATACAGAATTAGGAGGAGAAGGAAATCTTATATTGGGTAATCAAAATTCAGTTTCAAGTGGTGATAATAGTTTAATTGGTGGCGTTGGCAATCAATCGGTAAATGAAGACGCATCTTTAATATATGGTGAATTAAATAATTCAACAGCAAGCACAAACAGTCTTATTATAGGTAAATCAAATAAATTAAATACTAATAGTGAATTAGCTGTATTCGGTCAATCACACGATATATCAGGAACAAGTATAAGATCATTAGTTAATGGTTTTGACGTTCATGCGAACAATATTGAAAATACAATAATATCTGGAAGAGAGCATAGGATATTTGCTAGTGATTCAATTGCTTCCTTTGGACGGGATAATATAGTTAATACAACAAAAAACACTTTGATTTCAGGTATACAGAACGATGTAGAAAATACAGAACATAGTGCAGTATTGGGTGGTTATAATGATGTGAGCGGTAATACATTATATTCAATAGTAGGAGGTCGTTCAAATAAAGAATTTAATGGAGAACAAAATTTAATAGTGGGTAAATTTCATAATGTGAAAGATACATTTTCTTCAGCAGTATTTGGGCTTCAAAATAGTGAAACGTCTGGTAATAATAATTTGATAAGTGGTAAAGAAAATATTAATATCAGTTCAG
>Ga0181394_1000370_pt1 | contig 20788 bp, 14 predicted proteins | sample 17SPOviralmetaG_FD_130123 | JGI IMG/M metagenome (GOLD analysis project Ga0181394, IMG submission 130123) | Marine viral communities from the oligotrophic San Pedro Time Series (SPOT) site, San Pedro Channel, CA, USA - 17 SPOT_SRF_2010-11-23 | ecosystem: Environmental > Aquatic > Marine > Strait...
AAGTTCTTTACAGATGCCAAGCGTGGTGCAGTAATTCAACTATCAGGCTCAAATGCTCAGAACGAACAGCTTACCGTGATATCTGAGATGGGTATGCGCAACTACTTCAGAGATTTATTTATACAGGACTTCGATACTCAGAAGTTGGGTGGATATGACCCGTATATGAATGAGTATGTTCTGAGTGGAAACACCATCAAGCTCCCTTCAGAGGAGGAGTGCTTAAACTGTTTCTTCAGAAAAGTATTCACCGTAAAAAACAAAGTGGGTACACAAACCTTTTGTGTTAACCTTACCGAGTTGGTGGGAACTGTAACTGTTACGTACAACGTTACCAATGTAACCGGCACATCAACCATTCAGTCAACGTATGATGGTGTTACCACAAGCAGTGGGGCTGTTGCAGGTGGAACAGGGAGCTATACTTTTAACAAGAATAAAGTTGGTGTAACCAAGGCATTTTTTACTTTAAGTGCGACAGAGGAATCGACTATTGACCTTAAGGTAAGCTGCCCTGATGCATTAGAGATGAGCCTTATTCAGATTTGCATAAGCTCTGATGACGACTCAGGTGAGTTGATACACAATGAGTACAGGTGGGATGACACATCCTATGTTTCTCCTTTACACTCTAATCAAGTAACATTAGGGTCGGGGACCGGTCTTGTTATATCTCAGTACTTGAGAATACCTACACCAACCACACTTAATCCCAATCCAACCACTCCTCAGGGTGGGTCTATAATTCCTGCTGACGGTGCAACTGTAAGCGTAAGAAGCAATAGGATTACAGCTAGTGGTGATGACTTTGATTTTAATACGGCACAACACGAATTGTTATTCTTGAGAAGCAGTACACTATACAATAATAATACTACAGATATAACTAACTTGTTGGCGGCTGCAACTCAGATAACCCCTGTAACGGGAGGACCCGACCTATATCAAGGAAGCTTTACAATGCCTACATCAAGCGACCAATACTTATATTTGATTTATGATTACAGAGATAAGCAACAAGCCACACTTTGTTATTCTGCGGTTGGCATTACAGATGTGTGCTGTAACTGTACCTAAAAAATAAAATAAATGGCAACATCAGGAACATATTATTTAAACGGACCCACACTCCAAACAGCCACTCTTGTGTACTCAGATGCAGCGTTAACAACACCCGCACCTGATGGGTGGTACTCTGACGGGACGATAGCTAGAGAGCAGACAGGCTTTCCCAACAGTGTGTTGGGTATAGTTCAGTCTTGCCCATCCTGTGCTGTTGCGTGCTCAGGTACAATAAATGCACCTAGTGGTGCCGTTGGTGTTTACCGTATAGACTTTAATACATCAACCGATGTAGGGTGTATTATAGTTCATTTTGAAACGGGAACCAATCCTGATGGCGGAAGGGTAACATATGATGGAACAACATTCAATCAGTTCACAACTGTAAACGATGGGTACAAAGCAAGTGCTGCATCTACCTCAAACTATACCTTTATGGGTACCACTGCCGATGCCACTACTTGTGGTTTGCAGGCGGCACTTAATAGTGGAGGATACTCAGCACAAAGGCAGTATAGATGGAACGGTAGTGCTTGGGTAGACTATGGAACGTCAGGTACAAATACAAGCGTTACTACCAATAAGCTTGTGGATACCTCAGCTAATTTTGTTACTGACGGCATTCAGGTTGGTGATGTCGTTCGTAACACCACAACAACCACACAAACCACTGTTACTGTGGTATCGGATGAAGAGCTTACACTTGCTGCTGACATCTTTACGGCAACACCTGAGACCTACGAGATTGACTCGGGGGTTATAACAGGTTCGGGTGGCGCAGGTGCTCTTCCTTCAGGTGATATTCAAACATCTGCAACTGACCCCGGATGGGCAACGGTATACGTACCTAAGCTTTCTGCTAGTCCGTCTGATGTGCTTGCTGAGTTTGTTGGTCCGTGTGCTTCAACGGGTTGGAACGTTGAGATAGTTTGTCCTGTCCTTTTGACAGGTGTACCGACAAGTGATGCAGGTGTAACCTGTGGAAGTACTTTCCCTAATACATTTTATAACGTTAAGAACAGAGGTGGCACAGCGGGCGAGCCTGCAATACACGAGTTCTTTGTGCGCGATGAGTATGGAACACAAAGAGTAGCGGCAGGTACTTATACCATCAATCCATCATCGGGCAAGAAAACTATTGTGGTTGATGCCAACGGAGTTATAACAAGCATAACAACCTGCCCATAAAAAATAAACTATGTCAGTAACAACACCTTTTACAGTAACGTATAGCGAGGGGTCTCAAGGATTTCCCTCGTTCTATTCATACATCCCTGATTGGATTGTTGGAATGAATCAGTATCTGTATACGTTTAAGGGTGGAAACTTATTTAGGCACAACACCAATGAAACACGAAATCAGTTTTATGGGGAGGTGTATCAATCACAAATAACGAGCATATTTAACGAAGCCCCTCTTCAAAACAAGATATTCAAGACCCTAAACTTAGAGGGTGATGATGCTTGGAAGGCTACCATAATATCTGACCTTCAGACCACAGGTCTCATTGAGGCTTCATACTTTGAAAAGAAGGAGGCTGCGTGGTTTGCATTTGTTAGAAACAATGGACCGACAGGAGCAAACACGGTACAGTCTGAGTGGGAGCTGCGCTCCTTGAATGGTATCGCAAGCAGTTTAAGTGTAGCGGGAGTGGGTGTAGCGGTTAATGTAAACTTTGCAACATCGGTAAACATAGGTAGCATTATCAGTGTGGGCGATAATCTTTATTATGCTACACCCCCTACAGGAACTCAGACAGCAACGCCTATCTTTGCAGGAGCGGTAACACAGATTAATGTAGACCTGCCCAATGGTCTTAATCAAATAGTTGTTGACACAACCGCAGTGGGTGCAACACCTCCACCAAACCAAACAGACTACTTCTTGTTTATTAAGAACCCTATCGCTGAGTCTCACGGTATACTTGGTCACTTTGCTGAGTTTACATTACAGCTTCCAATCTTAGTTACGTCGGGAACCAATACCGCTGTATTAGCAAACAATCTTGTGGACACCACTGCCGGTACAGACTTTATAGCTGATGGCATTTTAATAGGAGACATAGTAAAAAACACAACCACATCTACACAGGCTAACATTACTGTTGTGGCTGCTACACAACTAACGTTGGATGCAGACATTTTTACGGCAACGCCACAGAACTATGAGGTGTTATCATCTAGGAAGTCAGAGCTGTTTGCTGTTGAGTCGGAGATAATGAAATCGTTCCCGTAAAATTAGTATCTTTATACGCAGATGAGTTTAACTGTTAGACCATTACAGGATAGCGACTACGATTCTATTCTTGTGAAGTGGTGGAAAGATTGGGAGTGGGAACCTACACCTAAAGACTTTCTACCTCAGGACGGCACAGGCGGTCTAATGGTTATGGATGGCGATGAGCCTGTATGTGCAGGTTTTATTTACACCACCAACTCATCGGTTGCTTGGGCTGATTGGATAGTGTCTTCAAAGACATACCGCAAGAAGCCTGAACGACAGCAGGCAATTGTATTGCTTGTAGAAAAATTAGAGGAGGTGGCAAGGCACTCAGGCTATAAGTATATGTACGCACTGATAAAACACAAGGGGCTTATAAATACTTACAAGGAGCTTGGCTTTGTCAAGGGTGACACATACAATGCGGAACTAATAAAAGTACTATAGAATGGCAGGATTTACAGCTATAGCAGCAGGGATTGGAATGGCAACCACAGCGGCAACAACAGGAGCCTCGTTCGGTCAGGCGGCTGCATCTAAACGAAAAATGAAAGAAGCCAACCTAGCGGCTGCAAAATCATTGGCTGAAGCTAAAAAAAGGCTTGAGGTTAATGTTTATGATGCACTAGCACTTCCTAAAGAATCCTATGAGCTAGAGCGAGAGGCACTTCTTGTGCAAGGAGCTAATGCACTACAGCAAGCTACTGAAGGCTCTGCTAGAGGTGCGGCTGCTACTGCCGGCAGGATACAGCAGGGAATGACTTCGGCTCAGGCGCAGCAACGTGCCGCTATGGGTAAAGAGCTACTAAGATTAGAGGAGCTTTCAGCAACCGAGGAGGGAAGGCTTAGAGATAAAGGATTCGAGTTAAACCTTCAGGAAGCAGCAGGAGCACAGCAAGCCGCTGCTCAATATGAACAACAAGCACAGCAAGCAAAAGCTCAGGGAGTACAAGGAGCCATTGGGTTGGTTGGGAGTGCCGCTGAGATGATGCCTTTGTACAGAGGTAGTGCGAAAGCACGTCAAGGTGCGTTGGGTCAAATGGAATTTTCAGGAGATGAGTTTTCTGATTTTGGTATGATTGGTCAGGCGGGTGGGTTGACAGGAGACCAAATGTCTGATTTAGATTTTGAGCAGCTAGGGGGAATGAGTCGAAAAGAATTTAAGCAATTTGAACAAAAGCTAACACCAAGCCAAACACGAATGCTATACGGAGGTACACAGTTTGGTGACTTATATCAGGACCCATTCACATCGTCAGGATTTGGGTATTCAATGGCGGCTAAGGAAAAAGCACAGGCTGCTAACAGTGTCGACTATGACCTGTTCCAAGAGTTCTTAGAGTTCAAAAAAAATCAATAGTAAATGAGTTATTATAAGTACGCACAGCGGCAGGTAGATAGTCAAATAAATTGGGCGGAGATTGGGAAGACAATGTCCGAAACCCTCAAGGATGAGGCTGCCGGTCGTGAACGACTTAAGGGAGAAATTGATGAGGCTTCAAGGCAGTATGGAGAGACCCTGTCGGATGCGCCTACGGGCGACTATGATGCAGGTAATACATTTGCGTTGGACTACGCATCAAATGCTCAGGAATACCGACTTATGCAGGACCGTCTTCTTAGGTCGGGTCAGCTTAACTTAAGAGATTACAACATAGGTAGGCAGAACGTGATGGACGGAACAGAGAATTTGTTCGCGCTTTCGCGAGAATATCAAGAAGAATACAAAACCAAAATGGCCCGTTGGGATGGAGACGAATCATCCTTCCGTGAGGTTTGGGAGATGGAGCAGGCTGAGGGGCTTGGAAACTTACGTGCATCAAGAGGATATATTAATCCTACTAATGGAGCCGTAAGTGTAGGTAAGATGGTTAAAGATACAGAGACGGGTATTATGAAGCTTAGTCAGGACCCTAATGACTTTGCTACTGTTAATGACTTGAGGCAAAGGCTTAAGCAACAGTATAACAGGTTTGATGTGTCTAAAGTAACAGAAGATGCTGTAGACCAACTCGGTGTTATAGAGACTGACGTTTTTAATAGAGCATCTAGCAGAGGTAAAATTCATACTATTGTTACTACTGTAGATGCCAAGCAGGGTGACTACACATTAGAGGATGAGGAATTTGTAGCAACTTACAAAGAGTGGGAGGATGTTCAGGTTTCATCTATGATGGTAAACCCTAACGATGTTGCATCTGTTCTTACCGACTATAAGCTTACCGCTCCTAATGGCGAGAGATATACTTTTACTCATGACAAGGATGAGTTTGATGCGCAGAATGAGGATGGTAATCTTATATTTTTAGACCAAAGTGAAAACGCTTCGGGCGTTCCTATTTTTAACGAGAAGCAGGAGCAAACTGTTGAAGAGACTCTTAAGATTAGTATACGTGCTCAGATTGATGAGAAGGTACAAGTTGAGACGGCAGGCTCAGATGCGATGAGAACAAGAAAAAGTGAGTCACAGCAGACCAAAGAGAATACTCAAGAAGGGGCTATGACCAATTGGGATAAGCTTTATTGGGGTAGCCCGGCTGAGAAACAAGCAGCAGCAGACTATATTAGCTCCATCAACCCTGACATAGAAAAAATAGAAAGCACAGCAACAGGTATAAACATTGTGTATACCGATAAAAGTGGAAGAGGTAGTAGACCATTATCTTTTGGAGATAATCAACGGCAGTGGGCTGAAAAGGTAAACTTTGGATTACCCACGGATATGATTGTACAGAATATTGATGATGTTTATAGGGTTGCAGGTATTCAGGGTGATAGAGCGGTAAGCAACTCAGCATTCCTTTCTCAAGGTGTTGCTAAGGTTACTGCCGAGGAAGAGATAGGTAACTTTGAGGATGTTTATAGACGACAGGCTGAGAGTACTTTTAATGCTCAAGAGGCTGCTAAAGGCGTTCGAATATCTGACCCCGGCTTTTTTGAGAATGTTAGCTCAAAAGAAGAAGCAGCTATAGACAAGTTTAAAGTTCAAGCAAATAGAATACCCGGTATAACTTCAAGTTCTTATCAGACTAGAGACTTTAAGGGCTCAGGCATGGGTGGCGGAGCAGGATATATTGTTACAATTGACGAACGAGATTATGAGGTAGACCTTACTAAAACCCCATACGCTATTCAAAAAAGAATTGAAGAAATTGAACAGATATTAATTAATAAAGGGTTGGATAAGAAAAGCCGTGAGTCTCAAGAAGCTAAAGACCAATTTATTAAAGATTACAGTGGGGGTGATGTAGATTACAGTGGTAAATAATTTATAATGGATGAACAAGTAATACAGGATTTGTATAATCGAGCAAGAGGCAAAGGTTATACAAAAGGCATAGAGGACTTTAAAATTTTATTAGCTACCGACAATGAGGTAGTTGATGACAACTACAGCTATGTAAGGTCTCAGGGATATAGAAAATCTCGTGAAGAGTTTTTAACTCTTGTTGGTGTTACAGGTCAGGCTCAACCAACAGCTACCGAGACTGTAACTGAGACTGTTGTGGAGGAGCCAAAAAAAAAAGAAGATATCGCTACGGAATCTCCTTCCACTTTGGAAGAGCAACCTTCTTTATCGGAGTTACAGCAGGCTGAGGAAAGAGATTTCTACGCACAACAAAGAGAATCTTCATTTCAAAGCGATATAGATAGGGCGCGAGAGATTACAATGCCTTCCGCTACTCAGCCTATCCCCGAGGACGTGGCTAAGTTACCTACTCGGTTTGTAACTGCACCTGAGGGGGATGTGGAATCAACGGTAGAATTGCCTGATGATTACGTAAGCCCTAGACAACAAGAGGTTGAGAACATTAAACAACAAATTACTAAAATTTATGGTGTTGAGCCTCGAGACCCTAGGGAGCCGGGGTATGAAGCAGCTTCAACAGAAGATTTAAAAATAAGCATCTTTCCGGGAAGAGAGGAAAGAGAGGCTGCAGAAAGATTTAATAAACAACAACAAGCAGACCAAGCATATCTTAATTTTTTAAAGGCATCTGAAAAAAAATATTTAGCACAACAACAGGAATCCGATAGGGCAGAACAAAAAGAAATAATAGCATCAGCCCTTGAGAGCAGAGCTGAGGTATTAGAGTCAGAAGAGTTCGCTAATGATTTATCTCAGACAACTCCTGAGGCTATGAAAATGAAAGAGGCTGAGGCTGCTAATTATTTTAACAACCTGTACGGGAAGTATGGATTTACTTTTAGACCTGTAAACCTTGTAAAAAATCAGCTTGAGGTGTCAATCCTTCTTTCAGATGGGAATGTAAAAACTGAAAGGATAAATGTAAGTACATTTCAAAATGATATTAATGGAAGAAGTGCTAATAAAATAAAAGATTTTGTCAAAAGATATGCCTACAAGCCTAGTGAGGCTAGGGAACTTATGGATAGTAATCCCGTTCAATCATCACTCAGGGTAAAAGATATGAGACCTGTAGCTAGAATCAACGAGGATGGAATGCACTCAACGGTTCTTATGCAGTCCGCTACCATAGATGGAAAGAATGTTGCATTTCCTACGCTGTTTCCGAATAGTACATCTGCCAATGAAATGACAAACAATCCTAAAGATTGGATGGAGTTAGAGGGGATGGAGGCTTATCAAGAAGCATTAAGGCGGGGAGAGGTATTTACATTTGAGACAGAGGAGGAAGCTTCAAATTTTGCCAAGGGGTCTTGGAAAGATATTAACACAGTTGATGCTGAGGCTGATAGATTTTTTGACGAAAGGGGATATGATTACCTAACAGTAAAAGACCAATTTGACGAATATGAAGATGCTCGTGACCGAGTGGCTTTTATTGACAAAGTGCAAAGTGGTTTTGAGGATACAAGGTTTAAGATATCTGATTTTACTGATGATGAAAGGGAGTTATATGAAGAGTACATAGAGGATTTTTATGACCCACGTACAGGACAACTAAGAAATGACATAGATAATGTTCAAGCCTCCTTGCAAAGAACTGTAGATGGTTTAGCTGATACATACCTTGACTCGGACCTACAGCGAGTCGCAGAAGACTTTGATGCTTTTACTCAAAAGAAGGTTGAAAGAGTCATTAGCGAGTCAGTGGAACAAAACAATGCATCTTTATATATAGCGGCTGAATTAAATGCTGTTTCAATGCAGGAGCTTGGCGTTCCAATTGCTGAAGTAAATAACTTCACGCCATTAACCCCTGAGCAGGAGGAAATTAAAGAGGTGTTGCAAACATCTTATTTAGCTACTCAAGATGCTATGACTATAGCCTCAAATAAATATGAGGTTGCCAAAACTTATTTAAGCTCAAAGTTTGACGAGCAGATGGGTAGTGATTTAACTGAGGGGTGGGGGTCTATGGGCGTTCAAATAAGTGAAGGGTGGAATAGAGGTCAAGCAGGTGATGAAATACTAAAGGTTGCTATGGGGTTATCGGGTGATTCAACCGAAGAGATTGCTGCAAACTTTGTTAACTACATGCAAAATACAAACTCGGGAGAAACATCTAGAGAGATGAACCGTTGGAACAGGTCTAAAGGTTATAGAGAGATGTGGGATGCTTTTAGTGACAATCCACTTTCACTCTCTGTAGGACTTGCAGCTAATAGTATATCTCAGATGCTACCCTATGGAATGAAAATTATACCTTCGATGGCAGCTACGGGAACTGCTGTGGGGGCAGGTTTAGGAAGTGTGGTGCCCGGTGCGGGTACTGCTGCAGGGGCAGCCTCGGGATTTGGATACGGAACAATGGCAGGATTCTCTGCGACAAGCTTTGGGTTGGAGTATACCAATGCTGTTATGGATGCCATGAAAGAGCAAGGCTACGATATATTGGATACCAACGATGTGGCAAAAGCATTGCAGGATGATAAGGTTTGGGAGATAGGTAGAGAGCGTGGACTAAAAAGAGGTATACCTATTGCTGTAGTTGATTTGCTATCTCAAGGATTAGCAGGGCGAGTATTCAGTGTAGGGAAAACCTCAGCAAGAGGAACACGACTTGCCGTGCAAGCGGGGGAGCGTATACTATTTGACCCCTTGATGGAGGGTACAGGCGAGTATTTAGCACAAGTTACTGTAGGCGATGATGTCAATGTAAAAGAGATATTAGCAGAGATGATGGGGGGATTTGGTAATAACGCACCTGCCGCTGCAATAAACACAGCCCTTGACCTTAGAGGTAAAAATAATGTGGACATTGCTAATGAGTTAACCACGATTGAGGGAGTGAACGCGGAGGTAAAGGGACTCTTTTCACCATCTCCCACTAGAGTTTCTAATTGGGCGAACAGTATGCAGGAGCTTGGTCAAATATCAAAAGAACAAAATCAAAGAATACAGGAGAACTTAGGTATCAGGCAAGATGCTTTGAACGTATTGGAAGTAAACAATAAACCAACTTCTAATGATGTATTGAATAGGACTATGAATCTTATGGCAAACAGGAATGAGCTTGAATCTACTCCTGAAAGAAAAAAAGTATTTGCCGGAAAGATAAAAGAAATTAACGAAGAGCTTGCAGAATTGGCTGAAACCAAAACAGTTAGAAGCCCTGATGCTCAAACTAATTTACAAGGTGTTGGAAGTGCTTTGTCAAGACCAACAGGTGCCACAGATGTAAGGCGGTCTCAACAGGCTGTATATAAAATAGATGGTAAAAAAGTAGATAGAAGAAAGTTTTTAAGCAGGCTTAACGATATGTCGGTTGAGCAATTAGGAAAGACTTCTCTCGAAGTGAGAAATGACAACGAAGTTTTTGATTTATTAACTGAAAAAATAGGAGCCGATGCCATTCAAGAGCAAGAAGCAGGAACAGTATCTGATGTTAAACAAGCCGGAGATATATCGCAAGTGGAAACAGAAGTACGGGACAGTCAGCCAAAACAAACCGAAGAACTTGAGACCGAAGAAACGGCTGAGGTAGTAGAGGCACCTGCTCCTATTAAGCATACAGCAAAAGATAGAGCAGCATTCAAGAACAACAAGTTATCTCCCGAGAGACTTGATGGTATCATTTCATTTACCCTTGACAAGGAGGCTAACAATGAAGTGCTCAATGATTTTGAGCAAACAGTTTTAGAAGAAAACAAAAGCAGAGTTGATGAGATAGTGTCCTTAAAGACACTTAAAGAAGAGGCAACCGACCTTGAGCAGGCTTTAGGATTGGAGCAAGCTCCTGCACCCACCACTGAGGCGGCACCTGCCGTCACTGAGGAGACCACCGTTACTGAGGAGGTTACAACACCTGCTACTGAACAGCAAAAAGCAGGCTATAATAAAAGGATTGAAAAGGGTATAAGGGATGCTAATAAGGCTACTACCACCAAGAAAAGGGCAAAAGCATTACAGACTATAAAAACTAATACCACTGCTATTCAAGAACGTCACGGTGAGTCATTTGTTACTGCTGAACAACAAGCTGAGATAGATAGACTTACTCAAGAACTTGCTGATGAAGGTGTTCAGATAAGCGAGAATGTTCAAAAAGGCAAGGAGGTTAGATTGGGCAGTCAAATTGTTAAAGTAGAGAACTTTGAGAAAGATAATACTTTACCTATAGGTACCACTATTATTGGAAGAGTTGTAACGCCTGAATTATTTGATTCTGACGGTAATTTAGTACAGCAAGGGAAGGTGGATGTTAGAGTAGGAACAAGGAAGTTTACTCAAGCTGAAGCTAATGCTAAGATTGCAGAAATAGAAGCAAAGAGAAAGAACGCCCTTAATGGATTATCAGAACAGTTTCATGAAACAATCAATGAGGATGCTGATGCTGATATTGCAGAGGTAAGAAAGAATACTGAGGCGGCACCTGCCGTCACTGAAGAGACTACGGTTACTGAGACCACCACTGAAGCAGCACCTACTGTGGAGACAGACGATGTTAAACAGAAAAGACTTGAATTTCAAAGCGACATAGAGGTTTCAGAGGACAGAATACAAGAAGCGAATGAAGAGATTGCTAATGAAAAGTCTAACCTGAAAGAAGAGATTGCAAGGATTAACGATGAAATAAAAAAGGTTAGGGCAAACAAAAAACTTAACCGTGAGCAAAAGGCTGATGCCATCGAAGACCTTAAAGCACAAAAGGAAGATGCAAAGGATGAGACTGCAGGGCTCATTGAAAACTACAAATACGAAATAAAAGATTATAAGTCTGATATCCGAAAGGCTAACACAGGTCTAAAAAAGTTAGATAAAAAACCTAAGGTTGACTTCAAAAGCGAGGAGCAGGTTGTTGAGGATGTGGATGAAGTAGCATCTATCACAACTAAGATAAACGAGCTACAGTCCGGAAACACAGAAACGAATCTTGATGAAACACCTAGTGAGGGAACTATTGATGTTGATGAGCTTAATGAAAGAACAGATACCCCACTAAAATCCATTGACACTTTAGAGATAATTAACGGTGTACCCGTAGTGTTCACGATATCTGACCAATTGCGTACAGGTGTTGTTGTTAATCCCAACACAGGAAGAAGCATTGACAACTTGAAGGGTGGTATGGGATTCACAGGTACACAAGGTCATCAAGGGTATGCTTGGGCTAACACATCCCGAGAAGAAGCAGGAGCTTTATATGATAAAGCCAAGGCTGTGTATGAAGCAAACAAAGAAGCCTTAGAAGATTTTTGGGCAAAGAATCCTGAGTATAATAATCATGTTCCAATGCCTGTGGTAAAGATGGGTGAAGGTTCTATACTTTCTAACGAGGCAACATTTAGAGTACTAGCTGACAATCTTAAAGCTGTTCCTGAACAAAACAGAGTAAGGGCTCTTGAGGTTCTTAAAACAAATCTAAAAACAAATATCACGAGATACGCTGTTCTCGCGAATGACCCGGCTAAAGCTGATTTGACGGTAGTTAATTATCTAAAAAAAATCAATAATCTAAATCAATCCTTAAAGCTTATAGAGGATAGTGGTGCCACTTCAATTGATGATATATTTTCTGAAGATTTTATAAAATCACTTAGTCTACCTGCAAGAAGAGAGCTGTTAGAAAGGATGACTTATGGAAGCCCCAACAGAGCAGGCACAAAGGTGACTCCCGGCAAGCCTAAGAAACCAACGGTATTAGCACTGCTGAATGGTATGGACTTAAAAGAGTCTGCCAAGCTTTTTCATCTTGGAGAGATAACAGATATTATAACCGAACCTCAACTAGCCAATATACCTCAGCGAAACATTGTTGCGCTACAGGCAGTTGATATAGGAGTAGATAGAGAGGGTTCCATATTAGAAACAACGCATCCCAACTATCCTTTCGGTACTAAAGGAAAGTCTATCGGTGTATTAAAAAATCCTGTATCTGTCGTTAGAGCATTCCCTGTAGCATACCAAAATGCTATAGCTGATTTGATAAAGCGAGAAGGACAGCGAAAAAAAGTTACTGAGTCTTTAATAAAAAGAACCAAGAAAGCAGACAGAGCGAAGCTCGGAGAAGTAGGAGACCTCGCCCCATCAAGCGTTGGTACTATATTGACACAAACACTAGGTGTACAAAACGGATTGCCTAACGCGGAGTTTGTAGGGGCTATTAGTCAGGGTAATGTAGACAATGTATTTAAGCTAACAGCTTTCATGAACGTTGCATTTCCTCAGACCAACATTAGTACATCGCAGACAACCTTTGATACAATTATGCAGAGGGATGATGTCAGGCAGTTTAAGAAGGGAGGACAAATTATATATGGTGTTACCGTAGATGGTGATGTATACATCAATCCGCAAGTTCATAATTCAGAGTCATCAATGTTCAACACCGCTATCCATGAGATGGGTCACGTTTGGACAGACTATCTTACGACTACCAAAAAAGGCAAGGAGATATACAACAAGGGTGTTACCCTTGTAAAGCAGACTCAAGAGTATCAGAAGCAGCTTAAGAAGTTTGACGGTGATACGGTGGCAGCGGCTCGTGAGACGATGGCTATATTGATTGGAAACAAAGGACAGAAGATTGCTGATGCATCGGTAAAGTCTAAGTTTAATGAGTGGCTTGTAGGGATGTGGAACTACATCAAGTCTCAGTTTAAACAAACAAGTAAGCTGACTGCTGAGGAAATACAAAACCTTACGCTTGATGAGTTCATTGGCTCTGCACTTGCAGATATATTATCAGGTAAAGAGATAAAGCTCACCGATGCTCAGATGAAGAAGATGAAGAATCCTGAGGTGGCGTTCAGGTCCGACCTTACTATAAATGAAATTATAGAACAGGGACGTGAGATGTTATTCTCTGATGCATCTATAAAGCAGGTTCTTTTAGGTAGAGGGTTTGGCTTGCCTGAGATTAACGAAGCCATGATATATAAGGTTGACACTAATGAGACTATGCCCAATGCTTTTCAAAGAATTGAGGGTGGCATATTAGAGGCGGCTAAACTATACAATGATGTCAATCAAAAGCTTAATGCGTTTGCTTACGACACAAAGGGAAAAAGAATTAAGACCTATTCTGAGATAAGACAAAAAGCTCAAGAGCTAATCAAGGCTCATCCTGTTTTCAAAAAACAAAGTGAGCAGGTTCAGACCGAGGTGTTAGTTGCTTTTGATAGAGAGCTTGGCTATACAAGCAACAGACCTCTTCAACGTCAGATGCAAGAAAAGAGGAAGGCACTAAGGCAGCGAATAGTTGGAAGACAAAACTTAAAGGACGCTCAGATTGAATTGAAAAATTATATCAGGCAGAATCTGCCTAGGTCTAAAAATTATTCTCAGGCTAAAATCAATCGTCTGATAAAAGCAGTGACGGATATCAGAACTATTGACGACTACAGGAAGCAGATTGAGAAGGTTGATTCAATTATTGAAACACAGCGTGCAATGATGAAGCGAGATACTATCTCAGAGATTTTCAGGATAGTAAAGGATAAGTCGAGACCAAGAAAACAATCGGGCAAAAACAGACCAAAGGGTATTGATGCTGTCGGGCAGGTGGTATTCAAAAACATAAAGCAGGTTATGGATGCTGTGATGTTAAAGGATGCCGATGAGAGACAAGCTGCTTTGGAGGACATACGATTAAAGTTAGATGCCAATAGAAACGTAATAGACAACGCACTATCAATAGCTCAGAAAGGAGAGAACCTAACGCTTAGAGAAGAGGAGCTTGTGCAACTACAGTTAGCATACGATACCTTTGCTGACTTAGATACTATGACCTTGGAAGAGGTTCAAGCTCTTCTTGAAGATGTAAAAATAACTAGAAAAGAATCTATACTCAGGCTCGATGCAAGAAGGGAGCAGAGGGTGGCTGAGGCTGAAGCAGTAGCTGAACAGACAAACGAACAAATAAAAGAAACTAATCCTGAGCTTTACAATGAGGATGGTCAGCCTAAAGGACAGGAGCAACTAAATAGTGAGCAAGATATTATCAAGCAAGATTTTTCTGCTAGAGGTATTCTCAAAAAAGTATTTGAAAAAATATCTAAAGACTTACTTGGTAGGAGAGAAGGTTCCATTACCAACTTCAAGAATATCTTAACACACTTAGGTACAGTTACAAACTTCTTAGACAACAAGCCGAAAGGTTTGACCATATTCACTGACAAAGTTTATAAAAAACTAAATAGGATGGGTGAGGTGTTTCTTCAAAACCTAAGAAGCGAGAAGAGAGGCATAGATGAAATAGCAAAAGAGTTAGGATTTAAGAAGGGGATGCAAAGTGTTGAGCAAAAACTTAACACACTGTTTGGATTAAGCTTAACAGGAGTGCCAAAGAATATCACTATTCAAGTTAAGAGCACCAAGACAGGTGCTAAGTTTGGCAAACCATTAAATGCAAATCAACTCTTAAGGATATATGCCTTAAGTAAAAACCCTGTACAGGCTGCGAAGTTAAAGAGGCAGGGGATAGATGCTGATGTGTTAGCTGATATACAAACAAAACTTGGTCCTGAGCTAACAGCTTTTGCTGACAAGATGGTTGAGTATTTAAGCACAGACTATTTTAATGGCTTAAACTCTGTATACCGTCAGGTTAATGGAGTGAACTTGGGATACATAGAAAACTATTTCCCTACTAAAACAATAATCACAGACAACAAAGCCTTTTCTGATATGGTTGAGGCAGGTGATTTTATTGGAGTGTTTTCTGCTGAAACTTCTCCGGCATTTAAGAATAGGGTGGATAAGACTAGTGATGTTAACCTGAGCGAGGCAACATTTACAGGAACATTAATGAACCACATGGAGGCAATGGAGCGATACAAAGCTTATGCTGTTGGTGTTCAAAAATTAAATGCATTCTTTAGAATAGAATCTGTTAACACACTGATGGAGCAGGCAGGAGTGAAGCAATTAGTTATGCAGTTGGTTAACTCAGAAATTAATCCTCAGTCAGCAGCTAACGCTCTTGGTGTTAATAGAGGAGGAACTATCGCTGAGAAGTTTCAAACTAAGTTTACTTCTTTTGTTCTTTCATTTAAACCTATTCAAGTTCTAAAGCAAGCAACATCTTTTTATAATGCCAAGGAGGACTACAATTTATTCGCCCCCAACAGCAGAGTGCCTTCTCCTATTAGAAGCGCAATAGAACACGTCATGTTTCCTGTTGATATGGCAGGCGTATTTTTGGGAATGCTTGCCTTTGATATGTTTGGGTTCAATGGTCCACTTAGCAAGGCTCGAGAGATGTCAGCCACGTTAGACGATAGATTCACTAAGGGGTTAGAAGGAGATGTATATACAATTGAATCGGGTAGTCAGACACTAAAGCAGGCGGGCAAGAAATCAGGTGTCTTTCAAAGGCTACGTAGAGGTGTTAAAAAAGCGGGAGGTTCATTTACGGTACTTGGAGATATTGCCGGGGTGATGGGGTATTATGTAAACTACAAAAGGAACATTGCTAATGGGATGACACAAGCCCAAGCTCTCGATGCATTCAATGAATATGATGCAACGCAACAGCCAAGGAGAACAACTAACAGAGCACCTATTCAGTTAAGAAATGACTTTGGTTCTAGAATGGTAACTATGTTTGGTAGTGTGGCAATACTTCAACTAAATAAAGTGATGTCCTCTGCCACCAACATAAGGAGAAGCCTTGCTCAAGGAAAGATTCCTAGCAAGAAAGACACAAGAGCACTTGCCATTAACCTAGCAATTGCAAACGTACTCTTTACAGCGGCAGCTAATATAGCTCTACTTACTAAAGGGGATGACGACGATATGGCAGCGTTTAAAAGAAAGCTTATAGATGCTGCATTGGGTCTTAATCTTTTGTATCAAATACCATTTCTTGGTATAGCAGTCGAGGAAGGGGTAGCTTACTACAGAGGAGAAAAGAAGTCTGTTGACGTAGGAACCAATCCAATATCACCAATCTTTCGAAAGATTAAGAAAGGAATCAAGGATAACCCTGACAAATTTTTTGAAAAATTAATAACTCCAATTATAGAGATTGTAGTAGGATTTCAATCTGACCCTATAATCGGTTTGTATAATGTCGTTCAGGAAGGAATGTTTGGAGATACCACCTCTGAAGAATATTATGAAAATGTATATGATGCGCTTGGAATTTCTCCATCATATCGACCGGGATACGGAGACGAGAAAGGAGAGCTAGAAGGTGTAATCCCTATAGGAGGAGTAGATTTTAGCAAAAAGTCGGAATTAAAAAGATATGACCCTGATTTGTATGAGGAATATTACGGTGAAGAGGACAGAGAGAAGAAAGCGGAAAAAGAAGAAAGGGCACGCGAGTTGAGAGAAGATGGGTACATTGAAAGAGGTGGCAAGTTATATCCAATAGATTAAGAGTAGTGTCTTCGAGGACACTACTCCTCGTAGTACTTATAGTATCTGAAGCCCTTCTGCTTGTCGTAGTATATCATCAGCTCCTCATCGTTGACCGCACCCTCGCGTGGCTTTCTGCCTCCCCATTTGACCGAGCCCTTTATCTCTGTTGGCTTACCGTAGATGATGCCATCATCGCAAGCCCATATAATAACAGGGTTCAACCTCTTGTCGCACAGCTTGACAACCTTACGTGCAGCGATAGGTAGTGGGTATGCACTTGACATACTACGTAGTCTACCCTTGACCTCGGCATAGGCTATAAGATTTCCCTTGTCGTCGAACACACGGTAGTCAATGTCGTTGGGGTCAAGCTTCTTGAACGTGCCGTTGAACTTGCTCGTGAACTTCTCTATTGCTTTAAGTTCTCTCTGTAGGTCTGATGCTTTTTCGAATCTCATTTCTCGTGTACTTCTACGTGGCATCGTGCACAAAGCAGTACGCATTTAGCCACCTCCTCACTTAGTTTATGTATACTGTGTCCTGTCCTCGCTATGTCACCAATCATAAAGTCTTTGTTTCCTTGAGCGTGATGAAAGTGTAAAGCCCTTGGCGTAAAACTAGCGTGCGTTTTCTTTGAGTATCCGCACATCTCACACTCCCTTGACATTTTGTAATTAGTAATCCATTTGCTTGTTTCCTGCCTCCGCTTTTTCTTTCTTTCTGAGCAACAGGCAATGCAGTCAGCACGTCGGGTCAGGTTCTTTCTTAGATAGAACTTATCCTCCGACTTGTGTTGACCACATATAGTGCAGTCTTTAGAGTTCATCCTTGATTGATTCCTCTATGTTATCAATCAACTCTCGCATTCTTATGATGTTCCTGTGCAGGTCATCGTAGTCCTCATCCATAAGTGACTCGTACATCTCAGCACTAGCATCATAGATACTGTCCATGACATTATTGACACGGACAATCCTAAGTGTATCTAGTGCATCTATCTTCATGACGCGGAGTCCATAGCCAAAAGGAACGTATGCCCCATCCTTTGGTCTATTGTTTTGATTGCTTTGTAAATGCGCCTTGAGTTTTTGGTGACCTCAGACTTTTCTTTCTTGGTTGAGTCGATGCCTAGATTAGTGTACATCTCACAGTCCATTCTTAATAACTCGTCAATCTTCATGCGGTCAGACCACGTCTTGAACTCAAGTATTTTATCAATGTCGTTTATTGTATAGTCCATTTAATATGTGATTTAATTTATTGCCAACATCTTTCAATGTATCTCTGTCCAACACATTGTCGTGTACACGTAGCACATCAAGTATCGGAAAGTATTTCTCATATCGACTTCGTTCAAGCATTAACTCGTTAATGTCTAATGTAAGTTTTTTATTCTGCTTCTCCAAATCTATGGCACTATCCTCCAATCCGACCCTTGATGCAAACTGAAACGGATGCTCATTGTTTCTTTGATAGAACTCGTCCTTTACCATGTCAAAACTTTCTTGTAGGTCTCGGTCATAGACAACCAAGTCCTCGAACATTCTGTATCCATTAATAACTGTGGCGTGATTCTTCCCTACGCTTCGACCTATTGATGCCCACGAGTGATTCATATCCCTGAGTAGGGCATAGTAAATCATCCTGCCATTTAGGGTCTCTCTCTTTCTTGTTTGCTCTGTTATATCTACGTCCAATATCTTGGATATAGAATCAATCAGTCCCTGCTTCGTCTTGCTGTTTACCTTTCTCAACTTCATTTAATTTAAGTGTTTTGTTTTCTAAAATATAATCTAAATAATCATCAACATCAATCTCCTTGATGTCTAAAAATATTGGTGCTTCATCGGGTTGCTTCAGATACTCCAACTCAAAGTAGAACGGCTCATCTGTAGTGGCACACACACCCCCAACATTCTGTGTCCAACCTACTGCCGTTGGAAGGGATGCGAAGTTCTTGTCAATAAGATTGGCGACGTGAATACCTATCTGCCTAGGAGCTTTCCTTAGCTTTTGGATAAACCAATCATCAACCTCATAAAAACTTTCCTCATGCATCGCCTCTGTATACTTCTGTTTTAAATCCATATCCTTTAAGTTCTTTTAATCTGTACTCCTGTAACTTTGATACCTTCCCATTTGGTTTCTTAACCTCGCTAAATAAAACATCAGCCCCCTTTGGTATCGCAATCAAATCAGGTATCCCATTCTTGTTTGTCTTGATTAGTTTGACAACGTAGTACCCATCCTCCTCAAGTTGCTTTATTCTTTTGCTCTGTATCTGTTGCTCGGTCATTGTTGTAATCAATTAAGAATCCAATGGCTACGATAACATTCATTCCAACGGAGGAAATTAATTCTATCGCATCGTGAAAGCTATGGATTGATAGGTGTACGTGACCCACAATCCAAAACGGAATCGCTAAGTTTTGACTAATCCAAACAACCAAGAACTTAATGAACCTCACTGTATAAATATAAAGATTAGTTTTCGTAACTCTCTAATAATTCTTCAATGGCATCCCGCGATTCTCCAAACCTATCCTCAGAATATATAGGTGTACCCTTTCCAACGTATGCACCCCATACGTTGTACTCTAGATGCTCGACCGCCTCCTCGTAGCTAAGACCCTCGTTCATTATAATGAGAACCATCTTGTGCTTTGAGTATACAACCCGTGGCACGTTCTCCCACTCGCTTGATAGCCCTAGTATGGCATCGTTAAATCCGTCTGCAAATAATGTATCATCGTTCATAAGAAATCTTTTTTAAAATGTTTAAGTGTATAATCTTTTTTATTGGACACCGCCTTGTAGATGTCCTTCTCTATCCCCCTCTCTGAAAATAACCAATAGACCTTACTTGTTCTCCTGTCCTTGGTTGTCATCCTATCCCTCGACTGCCAATACGATGTGGCACTAAAGTCAATGTTGTAGTACACCAACGCATCTGCCTCACGTAGACTGATGCCCTCCCTTCCACTCACAATCTGCAACGCTATGTTCTTGTCGGTGCCGTTGAAGTCTTCAAGTGTATTGCATAGTGTGTCCTCAAAGACACTCTTCAATGCGTTGTACTCCTCCCTGAACTTATAGAAGATGCCCACCTTCTGCCCCTTGAACCTGTCCTTTATGAACTCAGCCTTGGTGCTATCAAGAATCATCGACTCGCCACTCTCGAACTTAACCGTGCCCGAATAAATCTGATGCAGCTTTTGCATCAGCTTGGCAGGTGTATCACCGAGGATAACCTCGCCCTCACCCTCTACCACACGATGCTTCTTCAGAGTACTTGCAATCTTGTACGTCGTTGGATTCATCTTCACGTTGAGCACCACCTCGTCGATGTGGTTAACGAACCCCGCTGCACTCTGCGTAAACGCAATCGTCATTGGTCTCATCCTGTCAATGATTTTACTTAGTCCGTTGGAGTAGTCGTTCATGATGAGAGAGTTAATCTTTCTCTGCTTCACATCCACATACTCTCCTGCGAACTTGTAGAACGAACGATAATCCTTGAACGGATTCTTCGGTATACCGTACACCTGATGGTACATCTGTGAGTACGACTCGGGAGTTGGCGTACCCGACAGTAGACAAACGATGGGCTTGTGCTTTATCACCATCTCCCTCACCTGCTTCGCCCTCTTGCTTGGCTTAGGAAACGCACCCAACGTGTGCGCCTCATCAAGTATCATCATGTCGTATGGTAGGTCATCTATCTTATGCAATGACTCGTAGTTAATAACCACGATGTTGTAGTTAGG
>Ga0181394_1000372_pt1 | contig 20725 bp, 13 predicted proteins | sample 17SPOviralmetaG_FD_130123 | JGI IMG/M metagenome (GOLD analysis project Ga0181394, IMG submission 130123) | Marine viral communities from the oligotrophic San Pedro Time Series (SPOT) site, San Pedro Channel, CA, USA - 17 SPOT_SRF_2010-11-23 | ecosystem: Environmental > Aquatic > Marine > Strait...
TTTTGTAACAATTACTAGTTGAAAGTCATTCCGCCGCTAATCTCGCCTTTATCTGACTTATATTTTTACCTGAATCTCACCTCTATTTTTACCCCTATTTACACCAAATCGCACCCGAATCTCGTCAGATAACTGGTGAAATCCACCAGGAGATGAAACAGTTTTGCACTGACCTCGTTACTACTTTGTTTGAAACCCCGTATTATCTCCCTGAATCACATCAGCTAATTATTCAAGCGGCCCGGAATTTTCTCGTGTGGGGCAAGGATTCCGAGGCGATACCTATTCAAAGTCTGGCTCGTGGCTACATTTTACGAAAGAATCTCTGTCGCATTTGCGGTAAAATTCCAAAAAAGTGTGATAACGTTATTTGCACGAACAAAGTGTGCTGTGTCAGCGAAACGAATGGATACAATTTAACCCAATATAATGGTTTTGTACTATGCAACCGATGCTTAATTGAACACTATTGCGAATGCTGTAAATGCGGGTGCATAAGTGATGAGCACTATGACTGTGAAATGTGTAATGACACATTTTGCTGGGACTGCAGACCTCATAATGAACCGTGGTGGGACCCCGGATATTTTTACACGAATTTGTCGTGGGACGATTTTCAGGTTTGTCCGGATTGCACAAATGCTGACAGTGGATACTTCATTTGCTATATATGTGGAACTTTTGGTGATGGAGATGCTAGATACACTTGTGAAGTTTGTGCGGAAGTTTTCTGCACACTTTGTCTGACTTCACGATGGGATGGTTATGACGGCATATGGCCCATCTGTGAAAATTGTGAAGTAGATATTGACAGTGATGACGACGGCGTGACGGCAACCGAGATAGAAATGTGGGGCAATATGCAGAGACGCGAACAACAGTACAAAGGAGCCTACGTACTTCAACATAATGAACATCGCAAAACCGCAAAGTTGTTGCCGAAGTTTTTTGACCATAAGATTAATCAATTTCTAGAAGGACCGGAACCGTGCTTTATTTGCGTACGAGGCAGTCCATATATGACCCATATGTTCAACAAAGATTGGAACCCGGGTTCAAGTAAAGCAATGATAAAACCGTGCAAATGCGACAGAAAATGCCACGTGGTTTGCTTTTATCAGTGGCGAAGATATGGCAACGCTGACTATTCTCCAGACCAAAAATGTCCTGAATGCCAAGAATTTTATGAACCAAACCTGTTGTTTCTTATGGGTGATAAAGAAAAAGAATCAACTAAACCACGAGGTGACCCGTGGCACGCCTACCGGGCTGACATTGCAGCATCTAAAGTGAGCGATATTGTTGCTTACAGACAGTGGCAGAAACAGTTTCGTGAGGAACAATTCCAAGGTGCATATACCTTTGAACAGGGTGGTTTAGGCTTGCCTCGGTTGCCGAGAGATATGACTGGTCAAATCACAAGTTTCACTTCGCCACCGGGTCCAGTCCCAACTCACTCTCGAATTTTGAGAAATGACCGTGCTATACTTCGGGAACAAGGACTAGAACCTACATACGAAGGACCCACTTCCAGAATAAGTTTGCAGCGAAATTCACGACAAGAACCTATGCATATGGGTGGTGAAAGCAAAAATAGGTCATCAAGTCCTACACAATCATATCCAGAACCTTCAGATTCTGATGAAGAACTAGATGAAAATCTGGTAGGTTACTACAAAATTTGGAATGGAACAGAGTGGCTTTTGAGAAGACATTCACCATTTGACAGGGAAAAAGACAAACTTGAAAGAGAATTGGCAACACTAACTCGTGCTCGTGAAAACCTTGATTATGACCAATTTCAAAGGTTGTGCATAGAAAAGTACAATTTTTGCACATTCAAACCGAGCAATGAAATGCCGTTCGGTTCTCACAATAGTTATGTCTTTGAACAGGAATGTCGTTTTCGTGTTCGTGCATATTGCTCTCGCTGCCAAAAACCCAACCCGGATTTTACTGAAATGCAAAAACGCTTTCAAGAGTTGCATCATCCTCGTTTTGAACCAAAAACATTTCCTGAAATAGCAGACGACTTTCAAGAGTTTAATCGTTTTGGACCAAGAGATACAGAGAGTTGGCACATTGTATGCAACGAGTGTCTAAAAAAACCATTCAACTACAAAGAATGGAAGAAAGGACGCTGGAAATATGTACCGCTTAAATAAATAATCTAAACCAAATATATAATGAAACTAAAGAATTTAGTGAGAATTGGAACTAACAAACGAGATGATATTATTTCAAAAGGTGAAAATGCTGGGTATTTGGGTATCTTACAAGACCCAAATCTTCGTCGTTCTTTACCAGATATTGCTAGTACTGGTGACTTTCCTAGACAATTTAAAGTCAAAAGCAATAAGAAAATGCCAAAAAAGACAGGTTCATTAATGAGCAGAACTAAATATCAGCAAACGAAATTTAGAGAAGAGGAGACAGATTTGGCTGGGTTAGAGGCCGGTAAAATCAATGACTTTCAGTTCCGGTCAAAGCGTCCTATGGTGTATAACCCATTCGCAAATGCAGCGGGAAATATAAGTCAGACAGGTGGGTACAACAAGGGGGGTGATGAGGAATTTAGGCATAAGAAAGACAAAGATGAGATTATTAAACCACGCTTTAAACTCGGAAAACGTGTAGGAGCAAACAATCTTCCTGACGGTATTAAACAGCCAGACCCATTCCCTGTTCAGTTACAACCAGACACTAAAGTTAAAAAACCCAGTGGTTTTATCATTAAAAGCACACATATATCTTCTAAACCTTGTATATAAATGGGTGACAATATACACGTAAATATTGACAGTGACACTATTTTCCTGAACAATCGCAATGATAACTCTGACTCACACATTCGCGTTTTTACAAAAGGGGGTGTTGGCGAAAATGATTTAGACCTGAAAAGTTGTAATGTCAAACTAGACACAGGCTTTGTGGAGGCACAAACAATGAAAACTACCACTATAAAAGACCAGAATAATAATGATTGTTTGACTATAAACAATGATGGAATCAATTTTCACAACAGAACAGTCAGCAATCTTAATGTTGGACTCGGAAGTTTGAGTGCTGCATCAGTCGCCAGTGCGAATGGGTACGCATCTTTAGATGCCGAACTTGATGCTTTAACCACTAATAAAGTGAGCATAACAGGTCACACAGCGAGTAAAGTCTTTGTCAGTTCTTCAGGAGGAGGGCTTGTTACTTCCAGTGTTTCAAGCAGTGACTTGGCTAAAATTGGTACAAATGAATCAAATATTAGTACAATTTCTTCTAATTATGTAAGCAAATCTGCCGATTCTTTGATAGATTTAGCAACCTTAACTGTGGGAGATGACCCGGACGGAAATAATGGAGGAATACAATTAAGACGCGTTGTGAATCTAGGATTGGGACAAGTTGCTTTGGGAAAACTTAAATTACCTTCCATAACAGCAAACAAAGTATATACATTCCCTGATGATACTTGCACTTTAGCGAAAAAGGCCAGTGTAGATACAAATGTTTCTAGCATATCAACAAATACATCAAGTATTTTAACAAACACATCAAATATTTCTACAAACGCATCAAATATATCAAGTAACACATCAAATATTACAACAAACGCTTCTGGAATATCTACAAATACTACAAATATATCTACCAATACATCAAATATTTCAACAAATGCTTCTGGTATTTCAACAAACACTTCAACTATTCTCATAAACGCATCATCAATTTCTACAAATGCTTCAGGAATAGCAACAAATGTAACAAATATTACCGCCAACACAAACAAATTAGCACCAATAACTAATTTGAATGGGAATATAGGAATTGGCACAACAACCCCAGAAAGTTTATTAACAATTGGAAATCACGCACAAACAAATGGGACAAGAGATTTAATACGTTTTCCATCTTATAGACATAATGAGGCTTTCACAATAAGAAATAATGATGCTGTTGGGATTGGCAGATTAGAGTTTTTCTGGGGAAATACTACAAATGGTAGTGGGGGACACGATAATACGTTAGATAAAAGTTGTTTAACCTTAAAACACGACGGAACTGTAGGCGTCGGCGAAACTTCGCCAGCAGCACCTTTACATATATCATATGCGAATGGAAATTACAATAATGGTAGTCAGGGTTTCATCAATGAAGCAACATCAGGTCGTTCAACCACAAGATTAAGAAGCACTACGAATAACCCTTGCGAATTATTTTTTGATGTCAATGGGGCAGCAAGGTGGGACTTTTCTTGTAGAAACAGCAATAATAACTATGATTTGATGATTTTCAAGCAACACGCGAATGAAAATTTGGGTCAGGTTTCAGGGCCAGTTATGACATTGACACAAACCGGTAGATTGGGAATCGGCACATCTACACCTTCGGCACCACTTCACGTAAATGGCTCAACGACTGGGACATCAGGTAGTGGATACTACATTTCCAGTAATTCGTCTTCTTTAAGTTTGGATACTAATTGGTCTAATGACAACTTAAGCATTTATGCCTCTCACTCCATATTCGCTGCGGCTTTTTCAGGTGCGAGTGATGAGAGAATAAAAGAAAACATAACAGAAATTGAAGATAGTTATTCACTAAAAAAGGTACGAGATATAAATTGTGTTTGGTACAACTATAAAGATAAAGTGTCTAGAGGGAATGGTAGAGTGGCTGGATTTATAGCACAACAAGTAAGAGAACATTTACCCGAAGCGGTTTCGGTAACACGAGACTTTCTTCCTAATGAAATGAGAAATTTAAAAGATATTTCCTGGAATGGTACGAAAATGAGTAGTGAATCATTGTCTGATGTGAGTGGAATCAAGTACCGATTTTATGTGAGTAATGATATAAGTGGTAATGAAGAAATGGTAGAAATTGTAGGAAACGAAGATAATTCCTTCACATTTGATTCATCATACAACAACGTTTTCTGTTATGGTAAGGAAGTAGATGACTTTAATATCCTAGACAAACAGAAACTATTTGCCCTAAACTTCTCGGCCACACAGGAATTAGACCGGAAAGTCATCAGTTTGCAACAAGAAAATGAAATTTTGAAGGCAAGATTGACCATTTTAGAATCAAAAATTAATATATCCGCATAGTATATATGCCAAGACAAGCCTATCAAGCCGCAAAATTGCACTGGCACGACTATATTCCTCCCTGCCCCGACCCTGTGTATAAAATCACAGTACATCACAGAAGACACACACACCACACTTATGCAAGTAAGCCAGTTGTCAGTGCCAGTGATGAACAAGCACCACACCCTGATGGTAATCCAGACATAGAAGGTAAAAAATCAGATTCAGGATACTAGAAAAATATAACAAATTATAATTAAAAATTGTTATATTTAGCGAAGTGATGATACCCAGTTGCGTGTGTTTAGATTTATAACTCCTTTGAATGCCTGTTTCCAATCCTTTAGTACATCTTCTTTTCTCAAAGCCCAGTTGTAAGTTTTCTCTGCTTCTTCCTTTGTATGTAACATATAATTAGCCAGTATCTGTTTAGCAGTCAGGTCAATACCAACTTGTCTCCACTGGAATGACACTGTGGCGTGTCTCATCATATTGACACCATAAGCACCAGATACCTTTTTATCAGCAGGAATATACTTTTTAGTAATGGAAGCGATTCGTTTTGATAACTTACTGGTATTAATTTCGTCTTGGGGGCGTAAGATTTTCTTGCTCAATTGTGCGATTTGTTTGAATTCTAATCCCTCTTTCTTCGTGTAATGTGGTTTGGCAATCAACCAATCTCTAGGATATTCATTTAAACTTAATGAAATTTCACGAGCCAACAGCGAACCAAACCCTAAAGAAAACTTTCTTTCTTTCGCAGTCTTATCCATCTCTTTCAAAAAATGCCGTCTTTGTTTATAGTCCTTTTGAGTTTTAAATCGCTGAAACACAAAAGTCTGCTCATCTGGAAAATAGTAGTTAAATAATTTACCATTTTTCTTCACTAAAGGACTACCGCTTATCACGATTCCGTCCTCTGTGGTAAAGGCTTCATACTCACCTAAATATGTATCAGCACTACCCTGAATGACCTTGCATATGGCATAGTCATCTCTTGTGGAAGGTTTCAGACAATAAAGTAGCATAGTTAAGTAGTCCATATGAGACTGTGCTCGCCTCAAAATTGCAGGTTTATCTGTGGGTTTTGTCTTTTTATCCTTCAACCATTGAAGTCTCAATTGCTTCAGCATATTCATAATGTACTGCCAGGCCACACTCTTTTTAGTACCCTGCACCATACTTTCCGCCTCTTTATTTCTAAATTTGGTCATTGCATTTGTAAATTGGTCTGTCCAGGATTTCAGTCCTAGAGTTTTCTGTTGTAACAGTTGAGCAAAAGGATTTTTCATTCTACCAATGACTGAACGAGCCAAAGCACTGATGGCGGAAAACTTTTGCTTGTTAAAATTTGCAGGTGGTTTTCCGGTTCTTCTTGAGGGAGTTGTAGTCATAAGTAAGGCTTTTTGTCTAATTTCTTCCGTATCTCCTTTGAAACAATCAATTAAGTTTTCACTTCCTTTAGGTTGAGGTACATTATTTTTATATACTAATTTGTCTTGTGGTTTATCCTCTGGTGCTTCAAAAACTCGTTTATTGTTACGAATTACAAACTGTCTGGCCTTATTTTCGTTGCGAAGAAATACCTTTTTAGTACCTTTTGGAAACACTTTCCACTGTCTTGGGTCACCCTCTATACAGGCTAATATATCCATTAAGTTCCTTAAAGAACCTATATTCTCGGGTTCTTTCTTCTTTCTAACATCGGCTGGGACTGAATATGTTACCTCATTACCGGACTTATTCATTATCAAGTACTCGCGAGATTTAAACCAGGCCACAGCATCAGCAAAGGTAAATACTCCTTTTTTAATGTCAAACTTTTTGTAAGGCAGTTGAAACTCATTAATATACACATCTTTTCTAGTTTGCTCCCACGATTTGCGTGTGTCATCAACCACACCAGGTGTGTCTGGATTCAGTTCAGGTTCCTCCTCTTCATCTTGCTCTTGCGATTGTGCTCCATCATCAAAGTCAAAAAAAACTTCCTCTTCCTCATCATTTCCTACATCAACCGCATCATCTGCTTGCTGAACGACGAAATTTTTGCGTTGGCTTGGATTCACATTCACATATTTCTCTTTGGCTCCCTGTGTTGTTTTTGGGTCTAGTACCATCACAATCTTGGCCGGATTGATATTTGACCCAACACCTGTGGCTCTCATTGTATTCACCACACGCTGTTCAGTCTCATTTTCGTATGGTACAACTTTATTTTGCAGTCGTTCTTCATAAATCTTTTCATCATTAAATTGGGTTACATAACCTTCATATTCAGTTTTGCCTAAAGCAATCTGTTTTTCTAAAAATCCTAAATATTCTTTCTTTAATTTGTATTTGTCTAAAGTGGTGTATCTTACTCTATATCCTTGAATAAACCTGCGAATCGTCTGTTTTCTTAAGATTTGGAAGAACCTTCTATCATAAAATTTTTGAAAATCCCTTCTCTGTTTCTCTTTAGTCTTTTTTTTATACTTTTTTATATCCACTTCACCTATCTCATCAAGTGCATTGTCAAAGTCAATTGTGTCTTTTTTGTTCTCATTTTCAGACAATTCTTCCTCTACTTCTTCCGCAATTGCTTCTAAACTTTCCGGTTTTTTTCTCTGTTTCTTGCGAGTTTTGATGTTTTTCTTGACTTTTTGGTTACGAATCTTTCGGTTTTTTCTTCGTTTCTCTTTCACTTCTAGTGAAACATTAGACTTTGAAGTCTGCTTTCGCGATTTTCTTGGACGCAAATTGTACGACATTATGAAATAAAGTTAGAAAATATTTATCATCTAACTTTATATTAATATATTAATATGGATATTATCGCCATTTATCGTAACTTTTTTTTAAAATTTTTATTTTTAAAAAATAACCCTGGCCAATTTTTTGGTCCTTTTGGTGATTTTGGTAAATTAACTGCTTGTGAAGCAACGGAAATAGCAACCTCGTCCTGTTCTTCATCACTGTCCTCCATATCATCTACTAATTTACAGTTGGAAAACCAGCCTTTTGTGGTTCCATAATCAACACATTTTTTGGCTTGGCTGTCATATTTGTAGCCAATATTGTTCATTTTCTTCTTTAACGAGTTAAATGCTTCCTTTTTAGATGACTTGATTCCTTGCTCTTTTGTCCATTCATCATACATTTCCATAAAACGAAATTTTGAAATTCCGTACTTTTCACCTTCATCTTTCTCAATACATTCATCAACAAAAGAAGTAAATGGGTCAAGTTCTAGAATTTTGTTTTGAAAATTTGTCTTTAATTCTTTTGGTAACAGCAAGCCTTTTTTGTAATACATTTGAGAGTAAGGGGCATACTGATGAAACACAGCCAATTTTCGCAGGTTGTCAGCATAGTAGTTTTTGGTTAAGAGTTCCGGGTCTGATTTGTAGGTGTGATTTTTCTCATCAACTTTGCTGGAGTCAGTGGTGAAATTGCTGTTGTAATATGTTAAATTGGCTCTTCTTCCTGTGGCCTTGATATTATCCACCTCCCAGTGCTCTGGATTCAGTGACCCTTCCAACTTGAACTGAACAGGCATATTGTATGCCTCCTTGTACAATGGCTTGACTGTGAGTTCATCAGTGTCAATGACTTCATTAATCAACTTGCAGTTCATTTGTCCCCACTCTGTAATGTAGGCCAGTCTAATTGGCTTGTCTAGCATAGCCGAAAATGACTTATTAAATGCTTTATCTTCCATATCAGTTTTCAGACAATCACCACTTAATTTTTGACTGTAAATAGGAAAACAGTACGCAAATCGCATTGTAAGTGTTGTCTTTCCATTACCAGTTTTACCAATATTCATCATAAATTGCTGGTTTTTTGTCTCTCCAGTTAGATTCAAGCCTCTCCAGGTGTAGAAACCGATTCTTATTTTCTCATTTGGTATAATCATTTTGTCTGTTTTTTCAAGTGTCTTCATATTTTGTTTAATAATTTTTGCATAGTCCTCATTGTATCCTTTATGTTCTGGATTTAATGGATAGTAGTTATAGTTCAGCACTCCCTTTTTTGTTATGTACATATCTCTAGTTCTCTGTTCTAACAATCCAGTTTTGAGGTTGAATGCTCCATTTTTGAACTGAACATAGTGTTTAGTTTTCTGTCCCATATTGAAATGTATATTCAACCTAATTGTGTCCATCTGTATCAGGTGCTGAACGATATATTTTACTGTTGTGTTTAGGTTGGTATGATATTCAAAGGCTTGTTTCAAAGGGCACTTACCTTTCCCTTCATAATTATCAACTTCATTAGTTACTTTTTCCAAAAGTTCATCATCTGGTAATATTTCATAATCTGGATTACCACAACATTTTGCCTTTTCCGCTCGTTTTGCTTGATGAAGTTTTGCATCTATCATTGCTTGACGGAAATGCCCTCTTATTTCTTCACTACAAAGCATAGTATATATCTTACTTTCGCACAGACTTGCCCTCTCCCATACATCTCCATTAAAGTAAGCCAGCCCATCTTTTGCGTCTTCAAAGTTACTGTTTATGACAAACATATTTCTATATTTTTCCAAGAAGTAGTTACCAATTTCAGCATTTGTCAGTGATGGTCTTTTCAATTTCTTGGATTTCACAAAGACTTTGGAAATTCTCTCATCAAACAAGGATTTGAATAGTTCAGGGTTTGATTCAGTTTTGTAATGGTCCCACTCCTTTCTCACATCTGCTTCATCTCTAAAAGATGGACTTGTTTTACTCCATTCTAGTACCAGATTGAATACCTCTTCATCTTCTGAAGATGCACAGGCTTTTATAATTCCACCCCATTTGTGATAATTATTTACATACATATCAGGTAAATCCTTCAAGTTCTTTTTCACATCATCTAATTTGTATTTACTTTCAGGTGTTTTCGTCTTGGATTTTTTGACTTTGGTCACCTTTTTCTTAACTTTTGATTTGTCAATCTTTTTATTCTTCTTCATTGATGTAGTACCTTTTTTATTGGGTTTTTTGATTTTTGTCTTTAGCATATCATAAAATTGGTCACCAATATCCCATTCAAGTTTTTTGCCAACAGCGATTTGGTCTCCCATTCTGGCCCAACCCCACTGTCCATCAAGTAGTTCCACACCTGCTGATTTTCTAATTTTGTTTCCTTTGTGTGTCTCAATCGCCTCACCATATTGATGCTTAAACTCTTTTTTTCCACGTTTTCCGGTATTTTTGTAGTTGGGAATGACAACAAATATATGCCTTCCAAACTTTTTACCACTGCTTTTCTTCCAAAAGTACTGATTTTGCTTACACTTTTCGCATAGTTCTCTTATTGGATTTATCTTACCACCTGCTTTTTCGGGTATGTTCATACAGTCAATATCAATAACTTTCACTGTATCTGTGCTGTAAGCCCAGAAATTGTATGCACTAGGATTAGCCTCATAATGCTGAAATCTCCTTTTAATTTTGTCTTTGTCATCAAAATCATTGAAAGTAACTAGACCAGCATTGTCTTTTTTTTTTAGGTCTTTCTTCTTTTTGAGGGAACCATCTTCAAGAAAGACACCTTTTTGCGTGTCATCTTGAACAGAAACGTGAATGGGCATATAGGGAATACCCTGACTTTCAAAGAAGTCGCGAACTGGCATATACTCTGCAGTTGTCATTATAACTTATGTGGAGAAAATAATTTTTGTATAAAAACTCGCTAAATATTCTATACATAAAATGCCTAAAGGTCCTAGATTTTGACCTAAAAAAATTATGCTCACAAAAGTGAATTGACTGTTCGCATTTTATGGTCTCGTTATGGTGTGGTGGTGGTGGCGGACTAAAAAGTCTAAAAAGCCTAAAATTTTCACAACTATTCTGTCTATAAAACTTTTGGGTAAAAGGGTGGGGCAAACAATTTAATAATAATACTTTATGAGAATTTTAGACTTTTTAGTACTTTAGACCAGAAGGAAAATGAGACCAAAAATGCACTGCCCGAAATAGTGATTTTTTCTGTCCTGACACTGAAATTATTTTAGGCCAAATTTTTAGTCTTTTAGGCCAAAAATGATAGCATTACTGAAAAAAGAGCACCGAAAAAAAGGCACCACCGCTGAAAAAAAGGCACTAAAAAAAGGGCTCCGGCGGACCAAAAATTGAGAGTTTTTTTTCTATGTATATATTATAGAATATTATGAATACAGTAGAATCCACAGTTGAAAGTCATTCAAAAACGCAAGAATTTGCAGATTCTTTAGCAATTTCTGATGAGAAAAATGAAGCCGAGTTACAAGAAATGAAACAATTGAGAAGAGAAATACGAATATTAAGTCAATACATCAACAACTTGCAGTTTCTGACCTACCCTGCACAACTAGACGATATGAAAAAAGACCGAGAAAAGAAACAAAAACGCATAGCGGAAATACGAAAAATTAGACATAAACGCTCACAGAAAAAGTACGATAATGGAAAAGGAAAAGAGAAAAACAGAGCCAGAGCGAAGAAATATTGGCAAGATAAGAAAGCGAAAGAGAATGTTTAGGAGAAATTCATATATTTAGTAAATAATAAATCTATGAATAAGACTGACTTAAGAGGAAAGTGAGGTAGAAATTTTACCGCTTGCACTGTTGATGCTCTCCAAAAATGGAGTTAGGGCACCGACGTGCAGCGTGTGAGAGACACCCGCAGCAGCAGTAAATTTAACCTTAACAGTGAATGAATTAATTTCTCTGGCTGAAACGAGACCAGTAAGGTGTGCAGAAGCATCAGAGTTCATTGAAAAATTGTAGCAGTATATTCTCTGTGTGTGAGGTGTCGCTGTACCCGAGCCTTGCTCCCAGAAATTACCGACACACTGACCACTATTCGCGGAATCAACATCTAAATTCATTCCCATAGCCATCAACTCACCTGGCATATCCACAATTAACTGGCCATTAGCCTTGATTTCTATGGAATCTATCTCAAGATACTGACCGGCTGTAGCAGCAGCGGGATTTTCAACAGCAACAAACAATTTATTGATGCATCTATTCGTAGTAATTGTATGCTCAATCTCTTGATTAGCAGCATTTGCGACTAATTTTTTGGTCTCTTCGCATACGACTTCGTTCTGAACTCTGACTAGAGATTCAGTGTCAGAATAATTAGCAGCAATAGTTTTCTGTTCTAAATCAGAAGGTAGTTGTCTGTGAATCTGTACTAAACTGACTCCAGTAAGTGTGAGCGACTGTGCTGTGCCGTCCGCTAAAAATGAGTACTTATTATCACTTGAAAGACGGATTCTAATCTGCATTGGCTCCACGAATTGAGACGAATAATATAATTCTGGCACGTCAAAGCAACTCATAAGAAGTGGTAAGTATCCGGTTTTGGTGTTAGTGCCAGTGTGTGTAACATCAAAATCTGCGGCACCACGATTAATCTTTAATAAACCTTCAATATTTTTGCGTACATTGAATGGTTTTTGAGACATAAGTGCAGCACGTCCGAATGGGACGTTTCTCATAAGCACCTTACCAGCGGTTAAAATTTGGACCTCTTCCACAATAAGATTAAAGAAGTTTGTGTTTAGTTTGTTGGTTGCACTATTACCATTTTGCACTGTAATCTTGAGAAAACAGTTTTCTAATTCACCGGCTTTCAGGACCTGGAAATCTATGTTCTGGTTCCATCCGTAAGAAGTAGGGAGAACTTCAGTGACAGTGCGAGAATGGGCAGGAACAGTGGCGGGACCGAGAGTGTTTTTTTTCCCCATACTGTAAATAAAAGGATTAACAACATTAGTCGTGTTTGACAAAGCAGCGACTAAACTTGAACTAGCGTTGGAATTTAAGATTGCATTAGCCATACTATAATATAAAATTAGATTATAATTTTATATGATATTCCTAAACTTACTAGAACCATACTTCTTTTTTATTAAATTTCCATTCTTCATCATCACCGACAAGTCTCCTATTTTCTAGTTTTGCGGGTGCTTTGAAATGATATACGTAGTCTTTGAATGACCTTTTGTTCTGTTTTGTACATTCAATGGCTATAAATTTGAAGTCTTCGCTATTTACAACCTGGTCAAATACCGCATAAGATTCTGCTAAACCTTTCCTTCCACTGTGAAGACTTAAGAAACTTTGAACAATATTTTCGCGTTCCCTGCGGCTAGACAATTGACAAGTCCATAATAAGTCAGCATTTAGTCTAATTTGTGGCGATATTCCGGTGAAGACCTGGGAGATTAAAATGACCATCATATTGCTGTGTGATGATGATAAATGTCTCCCATTGACACTCAACTTGTTAAGCAGTGGGTCTTTTCGCATAGCGGCCGAGAGTCCGCCTTCTGCACACATATCATCTAATATACAGATGATAGAACTGGAAATTTTGTCTTTTTTCTTGGCTTTTTGGTTGTGCTTCTTGACTTTTATCTGGATTTCTATGAGGTCCTTGAGCGGTTCTAGATTATTATAGCGATAATTGTATGGAATACCATCAAATCCAGCGTTAGTTCTGCTGAACAGGAAGACCGCTTGAGTCTTATGTTTTTTCGTGTATTGTTCTAAAAAGTGAGTGCATATGTGACTTTTGCCGCTACGTCTTGAAGCAATGCACAGGATAAATGCATTGCGGGGTACAGACAATATATCAAAATTCTTTAATGTTTTTTGTATATCCACTGTATGAACTTCATTACTAAATGATTCCGTGATTACCCCTTCCGATTTCTTACTTTTTTTAGACGGAGCAATGGTATCACCCATTCGTAATTCTTCCATTCCGGCACTAATTTCAGCCCTAGTTGTATTAGATTCTTGAGGTTTTATATACTTTTTTTGTTTTCCTTGAGACATAGTTATATATATAGAATAGAAAATGATTAGAACAAACTGTGGGTTTCATACGAGAAATACAAGTCAATAGCAGCAATATTTGTCGCACTTGTGAGTGGTGAGCCGGTACTGTCAAGAATTTGAGCCTCAAAAACTTCAGGAATATGGTCACATTCTACAGGTAATCCTGACCCAAATGAGTGAGTTTCTAGTCCAGTTGTACTTGCTTGTGTAGGCAAAAGTAAGTAGCCTCGTCTTGTGGCCGTATGAATTTGGGAGGCTGATGCAAATGGGAGGCGTATAAATAGATGATTTTGAGCGTAACCATTCGCTGCTTTAGAAATAGCAGCATATTCAAGTCTCAATTTTTGAGAACGTAAAGGATTGGAGAGGTGAATTTTGGTTAAACCGTCAGGACCGGGAATCAGACGAATATGTAAAACGGGCATATTATATATTATATTTAGAAAAAAAAGCCTCTTAAATTTTATTCTAAAGTATATATATAATCGGAAATGGCAAAACGACCCAATCAACAACCACTTGAGAATATTGTACTTTTTGCTGAAAAAAGTGTAGATGCTGTTCGTAGCGGACTGTATTATGACCCGGATTTACAATCATATCAAAAGGCATTTCAGGAAGACAAAAGCACCGATAGTTTTAAATATAGAGCCAAATTTACTAGTTATCTTACCGAATTAAGCAAAAGAGAAGATGGAATTTACATACAAGACGCAGCGGCATTAACTCAAACGGCTTCAGACACTATGAAATCATTGGGCACAGGAAGCGGAAGACGTGCAAGATATATGAAAATGTCACGTGGATTTCAAGTACCTAAACAATCAAAGCAACCTGATGCTGCCTTACCAGACAGTGCCGCAGCACCACAAACTCCCTTAATGACACCAAAAAAAAACCCAAGTAAATACGCTGTACCATCTCCAGAAAGAACACCTGCTCCACCAGGTGTAGATTCAGATGCGAATATTGCATTATCAATTCAAGAATCGGCTGTAGAAGAGGGTCAAAAAGAGCAAACACAAGAGCCAAAAGAATCAAAAACTGCACACGGTGCAGACGATTTGAGAGGACAAGAGAGACAAAATCGTAAAAGAACCGAGACAAACACAGTATCAATGGGTGGAGGTGAGTCTAAAAGTAATGACCCAAATGCACCACCTCCACCACCTCCTGCACCTCCACCTCCACCTGCCGCTGCACCTGCTGCACCACCACCTCCTCCCCCTGCTCCAGATGGTAATGGAGGCGGACCACCTCCTCCTCCAAATCCACGAAATCCAGCACCTGATGAACCCCCAGAAGACGCATTACTAGAGGTAAATCGTGGAATACCGGGTCAATCTGGTCCCGGATTAGCACCATTGGGTAGTATGTCATCATCAACAGCACAAAGAGTTTCAATGGAACGCAACAGAATGCGGTATTCTGCAAAGAAATTACTTTTGGAAATACGGGCTTTCATACAAATTTACAGAGATGATATTAGGACTGCACACTTCAAAAGACTTATAAAAATGAGTAGAATATTGTCTGTCAAGTCACCACTGGTACGCTTACGAAAAGTTCATCGGGAATTAGAAGAAGAAGTCATTGATTATTATAGAAATCAGAGTGGATTGCGTATGGGTATCATTTTAGACCCCGGAGCAGCCGGGTTAGATGTATCGCAATTACAAAATATACTAAACCCTCATATGAGTTTTGGTAGTCAAGGTGAGGTCGTTCGGGAGTTGGCGACCGCTGCCGACGTGAATAAATTTCCCGAAACTTCGCAAAAAATGGAGTCGGTTCATTATCACCTTGGGGGATTGGCTCACGCCACTAAATCAACACTTCCAGAAGGTCGCAATTTGGATAGTACTTACAATCCTAGAGAAAGACAAAGATTACAAAATGTTAGAACAAGACCCATTCCTACAATCACAGGTCCTAAACGAAGATACTTATTTCAAGACAAACGACTCCCTTTTGTGCCACAAAATCTCAAAATTAAGAGTGTTAAGTGTTAAATATATTAAGTTTTTATTTTCTAAATTTAATATATAATGTCAGAAAACAACTGGTATGACAAGTTTTTGGAAGAACTGCACGGCGATTTTGAAGAAATAGAGGACACTTTATTCAGACAAGATGGTATAGAAATGCAAAGAATGCGACCTCAAGAAGAAGATGAACTTGAGGTAGATTATGATGATGAAGAGGAAGAAATTGACTTGTTTGATGATGAAGATGTACTAGATGACGATGCAATGGACATAGAAATCGGAGAAGATGGTGATATTTCACTTACTCCCGGTCAGGAAGCAGAGGAAATACGGAGGGGAAACTTACCTGACCCCCGCGACAATGTACTAGAACCCGAACGGGACCCTATACCAGAAGGTGCCGGACAAACTGAATCTATGGAGTACAATGTATCTGCGGATATTCGTGACTGGGCCAATGTTATGAGAGGGGAAGATGAAGAAATACCATTATTTGATGAAGAAGAAGGCATTGAAATGACTGAAATGGGAGAAAGCGGTGAGGTAGTTGAGTTTGGAGGTCAAGAACTGCCTGGACTGTTTGAGGAAGTTGATTTAGGTGAAGCAGTAGAAAGTGCGACTTTAGGTGGGGAAATTGCGGGAGAAACCGCTATTGAAGGTGCGGCTGTTGCCGGTTTTGCTGAAGCAGTGAGTGCTGTTGCTGCTGTTGCGGGACCTGTTGCAGCAGTAGTAGGAGCCGGGATTGCTATTGGTACCATAGTAGATTCTGTAGTGAAAAGCAACGAAAGAGTTGATAATGCGAAAGAATACGTGAAAAAGTTGTCTGCCATTGCTGATAAAACCGAAGGTCACACTGATACAGCACTTGATTATTATAATAAAAGTGTAAAAACACAGAACGATTATACTCGTTTGTACTACAAATACGTGTTTGGTAGATTAGACCCTGCTAATTTTGAAAAAAATGTGGGAACAGGTAACGATTTTAGTACATTTTCTTACAAAAACGAGGGGAAAAACCTATCAAAAGAAGAACTAACTGCAAGAATTGCGAGTATGTTAAATATGAATCCAGTGTCATTAGCGAACATATTCTTTAAAACACAAGGATTATGGGGAGAAGATGCTCTAGATATAAAGAAGAAAAAGATATTAAGCATCTACAATACATTAAACAAAACACAGCAATTTCAAGAATTTGTAAAGAACCAGCATATGTCTTACAGATTTGAAGGTTCAATGCATCAAAATATTTCACAAACTTTGTTTTCTAATGATAGTCGCATACAACGACATTACGAAGAACAATCAGAGAAAGACCCGAATTACGCCGCATTTTTAACACAAAGAACCCAACAAGTGAATGAATATTTGCAAAAAAATGGATTCAAAGCCACATATAGCGAGGCCGATGTTGCTGAAGGATACAACCCAAAAGGACCACCTAAATTTGACTTGGTAAATGGTTATACTCAAGTTCCGAAAGTGTTAAAAGTACCTTTTTGGGTGACATACTACAAGATGAACGAGAGAAAATTTAAAAATGATGATTTGGCTGTCATAGAACGCAATGATAGATTGTGGCAACAAAATGGAAAGCGGCGACTATTTGGTGGTGCAGAAACAAAAACCGGACAACAAGACCTAGAGGAGCAGCAATATGAAGATACATATGGAGAACCGCATTTACATAATCAAGGAGATAGAGGATTTATTGACTACGATAAGATTGTAAGAAGACGCAGACGAAGGAGACCTGTAAGACCTGATACACCGGCTAAACCTGATGCACCTGATGCACCTGATACACCAGATTCTCCACCTAAACCGGACATTCCGGCTTTGAATCCCAGTAGCGACAATACCCCAGTTGTACCATTAGTAGATGAAAACGGAGACCCATACAATTTTTTTTATCCCAACCCGGAACAAGAGAACGATTTTGACCCACAAAAAACATATAAATTTGATTTAGAAATTGCGAGGCATATGGCTGAAATCTGTCAAAAATCATATGAAGACACTTTTGAGTCGTTTTCTATGTATGACATTATAGAGCCTATTAAAATAGATATCAGAATAATTGGATACGCTCTATACTCAAAAAGTCACAACACAATAGTTGTTTGTTACAGGGGGACTGACTTCATAGGTGCCGATAACTTTTATAATCCATTTTTCTATCCTAATATGGTATTAGATATCTTGAATGACATCGCCTTTTTACCAGTTGAGTACGAAAATATCAGAGTGCATCAAGGGTTTTTTGATTATTTCACGAGGTCAATCAGTCAAGTCACCAATTTCATTGAAAAATATTCTAATGCTGGTACTAAATTGTTTTCATCGGGTCATTCGCTCGGTGCTAATCCAGCAGCATATCTATCATATTGCTGGGGATTGAAACACGATAAGTATATGGGTTGCTACAACTTTGGGTCTCCACGCGGTGTGTATGATGCTGGAGATTTCTATCAATACGCACCTTATGTTTATAGAATCGCTGACTTGTTAGACCCCATAGCCGCAATTCCCCTACGTTCTCAAGGTTTGCAACATATTGGCGACTGTTATGCTATAGAAAGCACTGATAAAATGGCTAGAATCACGCATTTAGGGACAAGTTCAAAGGCCGATTCTGTATTCAGTGCGGGTATAACTAGTGTGCTTTCTGGGTCATATCACAAAATGGAAAACTATATTCGTTCCTTGAGATTGATTAATCAGCACTATAGAGACGTGAATGCTGGTAGTCGCAGTGTCAAACGAATGATTGATGATGGTCGGTCTCACCACGAAATCGGGTTGAAGTTGAATAAAAATGCGTCAAAAAAGGTACTTATTACTGCAAAAGCGAAGTACAAACATACGGGTTCCTACTTTAAAGCCAAGCCAATATATGAACAAATAGACGGAGTGCCGGGTCATTTTATTCCAAACTACCATAAGCAGTACGGAATGCTAATGACACCAGTCCCTCGCACGCTGAAAGACGCCATCATTGGTGTCTATTATTACAAGCCTGGTGAGTTTTCGGGTAGTGGTGCTGTGAAGGGACTCGTTGTATATTAATACGTTATAAATATGACAATTTTTACCCGATGAGTTACAGACTTGTTTTCTAATCTGGGTCGCTCCGTAGCGTAGTGGTTAGGGAGCCATTCAAACCTGTTTCATTCCTGGGTTCTATTTTTTCAGGTTTTTTTCTCCGTATTTGCGAACTTAAGAAATACCGAATTGTTATTTGTGGCGGAACGGGAGTTCCTGCATTCACAGCAATTTACTCGCCTGAACCATACTTTCTGTCATCTTCCTGTAGAAATTGTTAGTGATTATTGAGCAGTTTGGACATCTGAATAATATCCTTTGACACAAAAAGGTAATATTTCAGTTGAACTTCGGGGCATTTTGCCTCCGCAAAATATCCTGTTTCTACTTGTTTGGGAGAGAATGTTGTATCAATTGGAGTACTTTGTGAGTGAAATTCACATACAAATTTACGCGAAAGCGGACAATACTTATGATTCAAGTCATATGAAAGGCTAGATATTGTTCAAAAGTATTTAGAAAAACTCGTGAAAAAATAAGTGCCGAAAACAAAAACTCTTTTTTATGCTACATATTTTATATACTTCTCTCTATAATAATATTATTTTTATTAATAATGTCATTATATGTTGTATATTTTGTTTGCATTTGATTTATCCCGCTGTTAATATTGCGAAATTGCATAATAGATTTCTGTTGTCTTATTGAAGAATTCAACGGCGGCTCTTGCTCTTGTCCTTGCGTGACTTTTTCCGTGCAGAACCGGACGAACTAGAACTGGAACGGGACGAACTAGCGGCTTCCTGACGCTCTCGCTTTTTCTTTTTTAGAGCAAGGGCTTTCTTCGCTTTTGCGGCTCTTGCCTTTGCTTCTGCTGCTTGTGCTTGTAGTTCGGCTTGTTCAGCCTCATAATAATCCATTTTCTGACTGTTTGTGTCCGGCATACTCTCGTTATCAGAGCCGGAACCAGAGCCAGAGTCATCATTATCTTCGCCAAGTTCGTCTTCATCATCATCGTTTCCAGAAATGTCGTTAATAGAGAGTTGGACATTTTCAAGACCAATTCCACCCGTATCCACGTGAATAACCTTTGGTGCAGCATCTTCGTCCGATTCGCTGTACTCATCGCCTACAAACTCATCGCAAATTTCAGCAACAGACTGCCTGGACAGACGGCTACTGCCAGTGCTTGCCGACAGAACACGGTCAATTTTGGACAAAAGCATAATCCCAGCCGGCTGTTTGGCAAGAAGCGGACGAATTTGTTTGTCAAATTCCTTATAGAATGCCGTCAGTCTGTTGCCAATCTGAACATATCCATCTTGCATATTCTTGATTTGACGGTTTTTGGCCTTCAGTTTTTTCCCATAATTTTTGGTTGAGGCACTACCAGACGCTGATGAACTGGAAGACCCGGGGTGGTTTGCGTCCATAATCTCCTGCACGTGTGTTTGAATTTCTGCCTGAATCTCGTGCTGTTTGTCCCGAAGGTTAGAAACAATCTCTTTTGTGGCAGCCAAAAGTCCATCTTCAGCGATATGGGATAGTTTTTGCAGTTCCTCCGAGACCCGTACAGCATTTTTCATATACGATTCAATAAATTTCTTGGCTTTGGAAATGCGAGAACCAGCGACTTCCTTGTACTTCTTAATCTATAAAAGTTAGAGATTCGGGTGCGATTTGGTGTAAATAGGGGTAAAAATAGAGGTGAGATTCAGGTAAAAATATAAGTCAGATAAAGGCGAGATTAGCGGCGGAATGACTTTCAACTAGTAATTGTTACAAAA
>Ga0181394_1000377_pt1 | contig 20335 bp, 5 predicted proteins | sample 17SPOviralmetaG_FD_130123 | JGI IMG/M metagenome (GOLD analysis project Ga0181394, IMG submission 130123) | Marine viral communities from the oligotrophic San Pedro Time Series (SPOT) site, San Pedro Channel, CA, USA - 17 SPOT_SRF_2010-11-23 | ecosystem: Environmental > Aquatic > Marine > Strait...
GGCACGTTCTTCCCAATAGGCACTGTCAGCGATATAGCGACAGTCAACACGACCGGAGAACAGGTAGTCACCGTCACAGGTAGAAGCAACCTGACACCCGGCGCTGGAACATACGATGTGCGTGTCTCCATGGGAGACTATACCGACAGAGATGCCGTTCTCAATGCCACTTGGTTGAATCCATACGCGCCCGGCGGATTGCGAAATGGTGACACGATATGGGCAAACATGTCCTATAACAACCCACATGCGGTAGAGGGGCTGTTTGCTAAGAGCAGGGGAGTCTACGACGAGTCTCAGATTTGGGAGGAGTTCAACGGTGGGGTCGCTCAGGTCGACGACAATCCTAGGGACAGCGTTCCCATGGAGAACTTCCTGATAGGCAACACATGCCTAGAGACTGCTAGAAACTACGTGCAGCACGTCAACAGGACGATAGAGGAGAACTATTCAGCATTGGGAATATCGACAAACAAAGCCCCCACCATCGCGTACATAGACCCGTACCTATCAACGGAAGACCATGCGAGGGTTCTTCTGTACGACGTCAGGAACGACAGGGAGTTCGTGGCGTTCCAAGACATACATATGCAAGTGCAGAGCAGTCCCCAAGCCACCCAACTCGGATGGCCGAAGGAAGTCGTCGAGGAGGGTGAGGACACATCGAACCCTCTACACTCAATCAACGCCAAGTACAACGGTGCTGGCCCAAGCCCTTGGACTACGCAGATAGACGTAGCAAACGGATTCCCATCGCAGAACCCATACATACGAAGTACTCAACAATCCAAGTTCATAGAAAGCGCTTACGCACACGATTTAGCAAATAGACACACCAGCGACCTCATAGACAGCACGACAATAGCGAGTCTATCTCCGGCTCTTCCCACTGATGGTAGAGTGATAGCAGGTAGCCGACTCTACGGTAAGGCCCACGGACACCACGTACATACTGGTTTTTCCTATGGAGGAATAATAGACGGATACAAGTCCGGCAATAGCATTACTCCTAGAACTAAGGACGAAGCAGTACTGTATAGAAAAGCCGAGAAACTGCATTCCTTGAGCAGGATACAGACGACTGAGGCTGACTTCTTCATCGGGAAGTTGATTGATTGGAGGAACACCCCAACTGACGGATTGACAAGAACGATGAGAGACCCATCCACCTTCTTTGACACTCCTGATGGAACGAGGGTCATCCCTGCCTTCCTCTGTCTGAGGGGAATACGAAGCGAGACGCTGGACTTGTCGTCACATGAACTCAATTACATAGACAAGAGACCGCAATGGACGAACATGGATTTCGTCAGGAGACTCACCGTAGACATGGGTGAGGTAGCACAGAGGGACGGAGTAACCAACGTGCAGAACGCAGCCGAGGAGGTTGTCAGGCTGATTAACCAGCATGCCGCGCTCAATGCTAGAACAGCAGGAGGCTCTGCTCACGACCCGCATTCGTTTTGGGACTACAAAGTAGGCAAGGACGACAAGGGCACTCATATGGGCTACATTCGCGCTCACATAGGCAGAGAAGTAGAAGACCTCAATGGAGATAGGGGTTTCACCGTTGTCATACACAGCACAGTACCGGGTGCAAGCGGGAGAAACTTCTGCGCATGGCTAGATAACAGCAAAGGACAAACCTCCTACCAACCGCAGTTCCTGATAGGACACGGTGGTAGATGGCGCAACTTTTGGGCATTACCCGAAGAGAGCGAGGGTGAGAACATGCACCCTGCACCTATGCCACTCAACAAGCACGGTAGACCATTCGCACCAGTCACAACATTACAACAATACATCAGTACGCAGAACACCGGAGAGGATGTTACTAGTGTTGCTGACTTCGATGACTCCAACTTACTCAGAGCAGCGTCCGAATCACTTAGTGGCAGCAGCAACAACACTGCATCACTTGAGTCGCTTGACGTGAAGGGGTCTACATCTTCGCTCATCAAAGGACTGAGAACAGGCACAAGGGCAATGAGTAGAATAAACTTCGGTGGATTGGTTGCTGCTGGCATTCCGGGCTGGAGTCCGATAGCCGGTAGATATGGAATGGGCAAGAAGAGCGATTCATCCTCCAACAACAGATACGGCACGCCCTCCCTATCCGACTACTCCTCCCACATACCTGCCAGTCAGGTTACATCCGACTCAATAGGAGCACAGCCGATATATGGATTTAGATTCAAAAATAACATAGGCGTTGAATCAGGCGTGCGATTGATTTACAGAAAGATGGGAGACTCGATAGCAAACGAGAACACGATATTACCAAACACGATAGAAGACGAGGTGTGTATATTCTTCGATGATAGGTCTGTTGCAGATGGTGGATTTACCATAGGCGCTCACATGCATGGGTCAGGAGATGCCACAGGTAGAAGCAGCATGACTGCTGGGACTACACATGGATGGTTTGGTAACGAATGGCGAGGAGTGCCAGCACCAAGCATCGTCACAAGCATGACCACCACATACGACTCCACCAACTCCGCACTCACAGTCACAGCAGTGGAAAGCCCGATTGCCAGTTTCAATAGTGAAAGTAGTAAAAATGACCAACTCTCATACCTAGGCTTCCCAAAGGAAAACGGCGTCTTTCAAGCAAGCGTGCATACGGGAGACGTAGGCAAGGTCTACTCATACAGCAAGAGAGTCAACAATGTCTTCTATGGAGTCACACCAGCAATCGCTAGCGGAACTTATCTGATGTCTCCAGTAATCAACTGGACTTGCATACTCACTGATGAGGTCATAGCAGCAGCATCAGCAGCAGCAATAAATGCGGGTAATGAAATTAATTCTGATGATGGTCTCACATTCGACTGCACCAAGATGTATGCGACTGATGGTAGAACATTTGCCGAATGGGGAGTGAAGCCTGAGTCAATCAAGATAAGGGCATTCAATCCCAACTCCGATGTCACACCATTGAGTGAGAACTATTCTGCCACCTTGCAGAGAGACTTGGGAATCAAGGCTGCTCACTTGGAGTTCGGTGAGTTGGAAGGAGCGCACGAGCCTACTGGGGAGGGAACGAGGCCCGACTGGTTCTTCGGACTCAACTCCTTCTCAATCTCCGATGCGGACATAGACGCTGGCAAGTCGATAGACTGCGGGTACATACCCTACAACCTACTGGAGATAAGGACGATTGGAAGAGGGCCTAGAGCCAACACTGCCACACCCATCCTAGTCGACTCTCAGAACACACCAGTCGATACTCGAACTTGGATGGAGAACCTGAAGGGCATGAGATTCACCCGTTCCTATGGAGACCACATCCTACCCAAGATAGACAACCCGATGGGACAGTTCGCAGCCAGCAGCACTAATCAGCCTGAATGGAATGCTAGGCAGTTGTTTAGCAGCAATGAGTCTCGTGACGGAATGCTCATTCCAAAGGGAGCGAGTGCTCAATCGGTGGGGGAGAAGAAGAAGATATTCCTCAGAGAGGACATATCTGCGATAGTGACTTGGTTGAATAGTCTGTACTTGATATACGATACTAAATCCCAGTCTGAAAACTGGCCGACAACAGTACCTACTAACGATGTGATATTTTCCCTATTCGCAGACCCGGAGAGGGCTAGGGAGTTCGCAGGTCTCAGGTCTCTCGGCAGCGTCATGTCAGAACCGATAGTGTACTTCAGAGGAGGCAAGAGCGGAGACGACCACAGCGTACCTCTGTTCTTCGGTGGAGGCTTTAGCGGTGTAGTGATGGACGTAAATGATGGTACGCAAAACGACTACTCCTCATTCTACACTCACCCATACGCAAATGGGCCGATGGGTGTCGCTGGCTTGCAGAACGCCAACGAGATATCGACGAGCCACGCCATACTGGATGCGAATGCGATGTTCGCCTTCTTCCCCGGTGCAGCACTGTGCAACCAGCACAGGGGGAGCATCACACCACCAGCGTTCAACAAGGACAACGTGCTGTCGCCCGACTTGGACAAGGGTGCGACGATGTATAGCAATCCGGCTGGTAACAACGACCTGACTGACGACCTCATCAAGGCCAAGGCAGTACCACTCGTTCTCAGGTTCGCGCATCAGACCGCTCGATACGAAGACCACGTTGACGGCGTGGACATCGATAGCAAGACGACGTACCTGATATTCGGGCCGGGACAGGCATTCCCATTCATGAAGGAGACTACAACTGCTGGATTGACAAACTACTCACACGGCAGCACCGGAAACGGCAGCAACACGGTAGAACCCTATCCCGGCAGAGTGGTCAAGGTCGGCAACCACTGGGCATCCCCACCGCCACCGATGGACACAGCGCTCTACTTCACCCCACCGAGCCAACCGAACTACAATACTAGGGCTGGATTCCACTGGAGGGCGATGGTCAACTGGGAGAGTCCCGCTGGATACGCCAACAAGGTCAAACTAGCGCAGAGGCCAGCACACGGTAGGCACTACGGACAGCAGTTCAATGATGCTACCCCAACGAGTGCATCCGACCTGTCTCTCATGTTCCCACGCTCCCACACCCCGACCATAGGCTTCGGCATAGCGATGGCCGCAGACACCGTGTTCCACATGGATGGAGGCTTCCATCCCGGAGGGCACTGGATGGACAACCAAATCACATTCAACCCACCACATCCCAACAAGGCTACAAGAATCAAGGGTGCAGCAAATACTGGCAGCAATCAAGGAGTGCAACCCCACTGGGAAGCCGCAAACCAAGTGCATCCCACTGCATTCAGAGCGTCAGGTGTCATGACTGGCAGAATAATCGACTACCTCGCAGGTATAGACCTCGGAGGGCAGGTAGGCAACCAAGCAGACACGGTTTCCGTCACAGATGCCAAGATGGAGTACATAGTGGTAGACGGTACGCGATGTCAGAACGGCGAGGAACTCGCTACCGTCGTGGGAGCGGCTATCAACGCCTTCCCCGGCGCTGGTGCGCTCAAGGCCATGGGAGGAACTCACATGCCATCCATGGGCAATGCAATGCGTCAAGACAGATACGCATGGGTAGACATCGGCGCTGTGGCTACATATGACGTCTCATCCGATGCCGGATACAACATAGTATCAGATATAACAGACGGCTCTACCGCATTCACACAGGCATACCTAGAGCAGATACCCGCATCAGGATGGCTCAGGCTCTACAAGGATGATGGAGGCTCTGAGGACTACGCATGGACGCCATACCACTCTAGGGAGGTACTCAAAAACGGCAGCGACTGGAAGGTCAAGTTCTACATGTCTCCCAACAGATTGACTGGGACATCTAAAGCGGAGAACTCTAACAGAGTCAACACCACTAACGCCTTGCCGACGATAGACTCATCTTACGACATCTACGTGTGGACGAAAGCAGGTACTATGAGGTTCAACAACGAGAACGCCACAAGTAGAGACCATATGTGTCAAGTGCATTTCTCAGGAATAGCAGATGCGATAGACAGGACACGTCCGATAGGCGCAGTAGGATGGCATGGGGAGAGGTACTCGTACATGAACAGCCTGAAGATAACCACCAGTGTCACTAAGAACTCCGTTACAACTAACAGCACCGGATATGCAGCGGGATTAGGCGCTTACCACCCAATGTTAGCATTCTCACCATACGGCACTGCTGGTACGGTAGTGGGGTTGCACAGCCACGTACCAGTCGTCACATCGATGTTCGGCAGTCCTGAGAGCACACCAAGCATAGACGGCATAGGAAACAATCTAGGCACTCATATGAAGAAGGCCAACTTCTACTCACAGTATAACCATACAGCCCCCAGTAAAGGCGGATGGCCTTCCTATGCATACAACTTCAATGACACGGACGAGACAGGCAACGCCAACCAGTGGGCAGACCCATCGAACTACGCCGGTACGCTCCCGGAGGAACTCACTCGACCGCAGGGGCTGTACTCGCATGCATTCGTAGTGGTGTCGTACGACGCTGAATCCACCCTGATATGCAAGAGGGACAACGACGGCATCGAGGGCACGGGAGACTGGCTACACGTACACGGACAGTCCAGCAACCCCATTCAACACGCAGGTACGACTAGGTGGGACGAGAGGATACACGGCGAGGACAGATTCATCGCACCGGCGAATGCTGGCCCTAACGTAGAGGCACTCATATTAGACGGCACTACATTACCTAGCGGTACGCTCACGAATGCTAATTGGGCATCAACCACATTCACACATGCGACAGGCACAGGCTCTTACTTCCACACAGCAGTCACAGGTAACAGTGGTAGCGAGAAGGACAGGAAACTCAAGAACGCAGTACCCGGCCTCAACAAGATAGGCGACCTGCTTTTCGACCTAGACCACTCAATCGGTTCTGCTCTGCTTGAGAGCGATGACGCTGAGAGAAACACAGCAGCGCACAAGTACACCACAGCGCATACCACATCATACCCTACACCGTACTGGTTAGGCGATGTCAATGGATTCCAAATGTACGAGGACTCTGCTGTACACAACTTCTCCATAGAGAACATAGTGTGGAAGAGGATGGACGGAGGGAATCTATCACTACCCACATCCAATGCGAGGGGTCTAGGAGCAGTACCTTGGACTACTAGGGTAGCGAGCGGCATAGCGTACACCACGGGAGAGAAACTGCTAGGCAACGTCAGGTTCACCTTCGAGACTACGAACGGTGCTATGCTACCAGTGCTGCAAGCGCAGGAATTATCGCATCCTGAGTTGGTGAAGAAGAACCCATATACAGTTAACAACGTTCTGATGATACCGAACGAGGAGGTTCAGTTCAGGTCAATCAGAGTTATCGATGACACTGGTGAGATTCACAATATAGAAGGCGGTAGCCCACTGGGGACTGTCATACGCGGCTTCAGGCCAACTACCAATAGAAACATTGGAGGTAGAGCACCAGCGCTCGCAAACAGCGGCAATGCCCCTAACCTCAAGGTAATGCTACCCAATCCCGATTCGATACCGGGCAACATAGTAGTACGCTCAGGATTCGACCCGCTACAAGCATATCAGAACGAGACCGTAGGCAGCGGAGGCATGCACCACCCCGACCTAGGTTCATCGGACACCGGTCACCTGTTCAACAACACAGTGGCCGGTCCTAGAATGTCACCCACTTACGAAGACCACAATTGGGAGAGGATAGACCCAGTGACGTTCGATTCTCAATTAGGAGCATGGAACAACAATGCACCTCTCGACACATCATACGAATTACACGATAGGACTCTATTTTTCCATGTGGCGAAGATGGGGCACAGCCACACCCATCGATACCCAACGGTGTACACGCATGCACTCGGTGTGAGGAACTACTCAGGGAAGGTATCATCGTGGGACGCCACCAATGGCAACCTCAAGATGAACTCGTCTGTGAAGAGCAACCCCGTGTTCGATAACAATATCAATGTCAATCCGGGTGATGAGATACTCAACTACTCAGGCTTCGGTACGAAGGAGGTTAGCGACAATAGGCGCTTCATCAGAGTATACGATACCATAACCGATGAGGGGATTGTAATGTCATATACTAGCACGGGTACATCAGGTGCAGAGCAAAACTGGTTCAAAGGCGTAACAGGAGACATAGAACTAGCAGACTTCCTATCAAAGTACTTCACATTGAATAGCACTACTGGGGAATATGAACCGAATGCCACAGTAAAGGTAGTACCGTCGTATTACGTACCTGCTGGTAGTACACGTTTCTTCGCTGCAAGAAGAATGCGCGACCATGCTGAAGTCAGCGGCAATTCCCCTGATATGGCTGAAACCCTGTATTTCAACGGAGACTCAGTAGCATACAATGCATACAGCAGACCCAAACTGACACCAATGCCATTTCCAAGAATGGGTCATCACTTCGTCACACCTACAATGCCGATGCTACCCGGACACTGGGCACATCCAGCATACCAGTCATTGTACAAGAGACACCTGCTTGACTATGGTATTAGAACTGGATTTAGAGACACTGCATTCTTCGATAACCTGAAAACTCAGACCAACAAGAAAGCGAACATAACTAATCTCACGAACAACATCAACCCGCTAGAGCCTGAGATAAACTTCAGTGCCATAAACGCTGCACCTAGTGGCCCAAGCGACATACACGGAGGTGCATTCTCACTGATGTTCGAAACCGGCATCAGATACGATGGGTATGGTGTACTGGCTTCCAGTGGTACGAATGCAGGTGATATCAACAAACTAGGAGGACATACTGTGGTTCTTGAGGCAGCGGGTAATTACACACTAGGTAGACACTTCCCCGACCCGGTTGAGGTAGGCTCATATCAGATAGTAATACAGCCGAATGTATTTGATAACCAATTAGTAGGTTATCATAATCACGGTAAATTAACCAGTCAGCAGATAAATACAGTCATAGCAATAAACGAAGATGCTACCAAAGGTGGATTGACATTAGTATTAGCAAAGGAAGTAGGTGCTGATGTCAGAGGATGTGAGATATTTGTCAATGAGGTAATGCTAGACATAAATCCTGACCCCGGTAGTCAATTCACAAATATACCCACATTGATGTCATATAACCCATTAGGCGTGCAATTGACCGAAAGCCCCTCATTTACACGTAGAGGATTCCCATACTCGGTAATGTTTAGTCCTGCTACACCCGGATATACTTTGAATATACCTTGGTGGAGTATATTGCATAAGGAAGACCCATCAGGTAATTCAGGTGTATTTTTGAAAATGTCCCAATATACACCTCACGATTATTATCATATATGTAGAAATACATTTGGAAGTATAGGAAAACAGTTGACAATTAATGGATATACTTCTGCATATATAGATATATACTCAGGTAATATGCAAAGTACCAGTATAATACCAAAAGGTACTGTAATTAGTTTCGATTCAAGCAGTGGTAGAATACAAATAGACAATGCTAATCTATTCCCTCTGAAAAATTACTATTCTGAAGTAGTTGAGTATACTGCTAAAAACGGCAATAAGTATTCTAAACCGCTTTTAACTCGCAGTGGTAGTTCTTTTGACGTGAATAAAGGTGACTATATATCCGTTGCTGGAGGTAGTGATGCATTTTGGACAAACCTATTCGATGGGGCGGTTCTTAGAATGTCCAGCGCATTCAACAATATACCTACTGGTACTATATTTACAGACAAGAAGAAAAGCATATTCGCAAATATACTAAATGATATTATATCAGGCAACGATGATACTAACTCAGGATACGTACCTGATGCATTCTTATGCATGTGGCATCATAATCTAGGTAGACCAAACACATACTTCTCAGATAGCAGGACTTCATTCAGCGGCAATGCCGTGGATAAGAAGCCATATAACAGTCTACCTGAACACTTTGAGACCATACACTACCACGATTTCTCATATGCAATAAGCAATGGGCCATTCGACTTCCTCATCAAGACACCTAGTATCTCTCTGAAAGATGGTACGGCGGTGGCTGGTGATAGCACTCACGACGCTGGAGGCACTAACGTCATGCTCGCAGGATACTGGCCGTGCGGTAGTCGTGGTGGTGCACAGGCCAGCGATTTGGGGTACTACTCCATGGTAGGTACTACATGGAACACGCATCTAACATCGCAGAGAGCCAACTTCGCTTCAAGCGCCCAGTACGAGTTCGTAGACAATGACGATGATGGCATATACAGAGGTAGCAGTGCTCCCGGAGACAGTACGGACATCATAGGTTTGGTGATAGGTAGCACCGCAGCAACCAAGAGAAGAGCGTACGGTCATCGTTTCGGTGTACTGCAAGCCACTAACAGACCACGGTACGGTCTATCACCAGCCCGTATGATATATGAGAACACAGCAAACATAGAGGGTAAGAACACCACAGATGGAGACAGCGGCCCACTCGTTCAGATGGAATCCGCAGACTGGGAGTGGGGTGGCAATGGAACTAGCAGCAGTACATTCCCAACCACATACGTGGGTGTGATGGAAAGACAGACCAACTTCGCTGGTATGCTAGGGCATGACAAGCAGGAGATGCAGGTAAGATACAGCGACGGTAGGAGGATGACAAGACCATACGGAACGCCTGTACGGACGATACGAAACCCAAGCGCCGTCAGAAGAGACTGGTGGGGTGATGTAAATGGATTAGGCATTACAAGCCTATCTGTGGCTTCTCAGCACTACTTGGTGGATTGGTGGGGCAATGAGCGTGGAGAGGACGTGAGGCGTGCTCCAGTGCGTGGATTCGGTATTCGCCCAGCATGGGACGCAGGTGATGCGTACGAGTACGACAGAAGAAACAACAGAAGCCCGTATCGCAGGATATGGAACGATGCAAAGCCCATCTTCAACCTGAAGGGGCTAGTGAACTTCTCTAACGGCAACGTCAGTGTGACCGCGGGATACACGATACCACGATTCGGGGGCACTGACAACGACGAGAATCTCGATGGTGCTGACAATGACCTAGTAGACGTTTTCGCACCTACGCATGCTCTTAGAGTGGGAGACATGGGTAATGGGAGAGGTATCAGATACCCCACTATGATGAATGAGGATGTGGTAACTGAACTATCAGACCAAATAAGCAAGACGGGTATCGTATTGAGTCACAATACAGCAGAGCCACTCTTCGGAGATGGACTACTGCGACCTAGGGATGACTTGCTTCAGAACGACGAGGTAAAACGAGGTATCAGCGCTAGGCTGGGTATAGACGATAAGGGACTCATCAAACTGGATGCGGTAGTGAGCGATAGAGTGGAGAAGATAGTAGGAGACACTCCACATAAATCAGCCGTATCTAGAAGTAGTCCAAGAATAGGTCTAGATGCAGAAGTGAGTGAAGATAAGGAACAAAGCCACATCGTCATCAATACTGAAGCCCACAGTCTACATACTGATAGAAACATAGGTCAGAGAATCACATTGCTAGGAGGGTCTAACCTAGTGTCGGGGGCATCTACGATAAGTAATGCTGACTACACATCTCCATCCTTCGCAAGACAGGCTGGAGGGTCTCCAATCAACAGCGTGCAGAAGTATTCCCATACTAACATCTTCAGGCCGTACGGCGGCTCTTACATGCTTGAATCATTCAACTACGCGGGTTTGTTTGATGATACTGGATGGGGGCTTTCCAATCTAACTGGAAGTGCTAACACTAGTAATCCGTATCAAGACTCGACCTTTACCAGCAATACAGCGAGAAACAACGAGAGTGACTCGTTGGTACGCTTCCTACTCAGACCCATACGCTTACTCGATGCGAAATACGTAGAGGTGTTCAGACCACATGACTCATTGCACTCCTCATCACCTCAGTACGCTCAGAACTACTTGAGAGCGACAGCAGGAGGCAAGTATGGCATGTTCACCTATGAGACACCCGGTGGTAGAGTAGGAATAGACAATCTACCTACTGGACGAAGTATACCTGATAGCAATGGTCCGTACATACCAATATTCGCAAAGTGGGACTCTGCTCTACAAGTCCCCGACAGCAAAGGCCCTAAGATACCCGGTACAGAAGTAACTGGCTATGACAACAGTCTACTATCTACCATAACAACGGCGACTATCACAGACAACACACTTCAACACCATCGCTCAGATGCACCTAGGAGAAGACAGGCAATCGATACTGATACCGTATCTATGAGAATGGATTACAGAGTCAAACCTAGATTCAGTCAGGCATTGCATGTGAAGGGTCACAAGGGCGATATAAACTTCAACACATCAGACCATAGTGGAGATGGTGCGTGATGGTGAGAATAACTCCTACTCAGGGTAGTTTTGACACATCTCTAGACACTGTATCCACAATGATGAGAGCACCCGTCTTCGTAGATAACGCGCTGCACTATGCTAAAGTGGAGAACAGCAGCGAGGGTAGCAAGGTCACGATAGAAAACAGCAACTCTGAGAACTACAACCTAGCCACTGAGAAAGCATATTCTCTTGTAGAAAGTGAGTCTACTGCATATCTGACACATAGAGAGACAGATGGACATACTTTGAAAAACGCGATATACGGAAGCAAGGGTAAGAATGCTAGTACTCCTCTCCTCTACGGTGCAGTGAATGACGGTAAGAGGCTGCTAGGTAACACTACCACTTCGACCGATGAAGGCTTGCGTGTGGAACTAAGAAATATGAAGGGTAAGACATTGAGGGGGATAGGCTTCGATGAAAGCGCTGTGAGATTCGGACAGACGGTAGATGTGGGATTCAGGACTACTGATTTGGCTATGAGACTAGGAGACAGCATAACAGGCTCTATCACATCCGTATCCATAGGTAATCCACTGAATACAGTCAACAGTTCTCAGAGAAGGCAGCATAGCAATGTGTTCCTAGCAGCCAACTTCAATGGAGTCAATCTAATAACATCGCTAAGATACCTGTCTAAGCATGATAATTCCATTCCCGTATTCAACAGGTTCGGGTCGTTACTTCATGTGCCTATGAGTTACTTCTCCTCTCTAAGAGTTCTAGACGCTGACCTAAGATTAGGTAACAAGGACAGCATACCAGTAGAGGACAGTCAAAACAGAGTTTCGGTAAGAGGTAGGAGAATAGCCCTGAATGAAGAAATCCTAGTCACTATGGACGATAGGTCTAGGCAACAAGGAAGATTCGACAATGACGTCGTAGAGAACATAACACCCGTGTTCGATGCATCCATCACTTCCATGCAACAAGCAAGAAGAGTCGCTAGGAAGATGCTGAAAGCAAACAGCGCCATGCAAGGTAGGATAGAGACAAATGGACATCCATATGCATTCGACTTGAGACCGGGAGACGTAGTGATGTACGATGGTCAGAAGCATGTCATCATAGAAGCAACGCACAAGATGGCACGTTCGGTCTCAGATTTTGTATTCACAAGCGTGAAAAGCGGTATAGACGGTATATTACAAGGTATATTCGAGACAGGCATAACTGAATCGTCTGTAAGAAATCCTGAGACCACGCAGCAAATAAAGGAGGAAAACTTCTCCTTCTTCAACACATTAGACATTACCATAGTGCCGATAATTACCCTTACTAGAGTAGCAAAGAACGGCTTCCTGATTGGGAGAAACGCAGATAGAGGTAGAATAGGTGGGAACTATAAGGTACTAGGCTTGAACAAGGGAACATCAGTAACAATGAGAGGTGATTTATAATGCCAGCAAACGACCATTTGAAGAGACTAATGATAGAAACAGTAGCGAACAACATCAACGAGATGGTGATAGGGTTCGACGGCACTCCCGCAACCTCGTCCGATGGTGCTGCTGGACGTCCTGCTATCACCATATCTCCAATCGTCAAAATACTCGATAATGCAACACTATTAGTCGAAGGCACGCTCTCAACAGCCGATTCTTACGATGAAACTTTGAAGGAAGTCTTCGTGCAACTACGTGGTACTAATGGGTTCACACCGATTACTCGACATGTTTTCAGGCCGATTAACAAGAGTGTGAACAATGAAGTCAAGATACAATTAGTGATAGAGGTGCAATAAAATGGCGAATCCATTAAGTGGTAATATCAAGGAAAACCTCACCGATGGTGACTTCCTGCTTTCTCCCTCTCTTACCAATCTGTATGAAGCGATACACGGTAATGGAATCATGTTGTATGAGGATGCAGCAACAAGCACATCAGGCATAAGAAACACACCAGCGAGTCTGCCGGGAGCAATCTCAGCATCGACCAACGTACTCTCGATAAAGGGAGGATACGCTGTGATAGACGGTCTGCTGGTGGATTTCGGCGGTGGATATGACACTGATGGTGACGGAACTCAAGAGGCTGGAGAGAATAGTCCCAAGACGTTCCCCTTGACACTCAGTTCAGCAACGATAGAAAGTGGGGGTACTGAACTCACCAATGACAATCAAACTGCTCTCCTCGTCGTCTATGTTTCTACTAATGGGGGTAGTTCGCATATACAAGTCGAGATGGGCACTCCAGTAGCAAGTGGATTTCCGGTCACTCCTGAATTATTCCTCAATGACCCGAAGTCAGCCCTCTCTAGCAAACAGAGCACTGTACTAGCAGTTCTCAAGGTCGGTAGAAACACATCAGGCGGAGACTTGAATCTAAACGTCACCGATATCTATGACATGCGAACATTCATTCGCCCTAATGCACCTATCTATTTAGCACCAATGACGAAGGACGATGTACAGGTATTTACCAATAGAATCAACAAGCACGATTTGCTTGATGGCATGCATGGGGGTAGTAATGAGAATGGGTCGTTTTCAGGTTCTAAGTTCGGTGCGTTATGGATGACCAAGAACACGTCTGATGAGAGTATCCTGTACTTCAGCGGCGAGCAAGGTAGCGCTAGGTACTCTTGGAGGCTAGGGCCTAATTCAGTCATACTCAATGAGAACATGACTAGCACTGTCACCTTCACGAAGGACGAGGGTACTCATTTCCTCATGCATGCTAGTGGTGGAAGCGCGGTACAATTGAACCCACAGGGAGAGTTCCCACTCAGTCACACTGTGCACGTATTCAATTACAGCGATGATTCAACCCAAATACAATTCAACGGAGACGCGAGGGATGGCGTAAGCGGAAATAATGCATACTCGCTCAATGCAGGTCAGAGCATCATATTCGTTTGGGCAGGGGATACAGGTGGACTAACTGTGGATAACGGATGGCAACAAGCGTTCGTATCAGGGAACATCAACGTAGCAGTAGCAGGAAGTGCAAACGGTGAGATTCAATTCAAGAACGGCAGCAACTTCGCCGCATCCTCAAACCTCAGTTTCAACAACTCCACAAACGTGCTTACGATAAGCGGCAAGGTTTCTATGAACAACCTGCTGGAGAATCCGACTGGGGTAGACTTCACGAAAGTGGCGACCAACCCCGGCACTACCGCAGCAGAGACGCTGTGGGTGGATAGCGACGACAACAGACTCTACCTAGGCGCTAACAAGATAGCATTCGGGTCGGACTCGTTCGGCGCTACCACTATTCTAGGTCTCACCGATACACCAGCCAACTTCACTAGTGCGGCAAACAAGTTCCTGCAAGTCAACGGTAACGGTGATGCAATCATATTCGATACCCTAGCAAGCGGTGACCTACCAACTAACCTGAACACCATAACCAACATAGGCGCTACCACGCTAGTTGTCAACAATGACCTGACTGTGACTGGAGACCTGACCGTCAGCGGTGACAGCACGACCCTGAACGTGGGTACGATAGAGGTCGAGGACTTGACGATAGAACTAGCCAAGGGAGCAGGTGGAGACGCTGCTGCCAATGGCGCTGGAATCATCGTAGACTCATCCGACGGGGACAAGGACATACTCTACGACAACACGGCCAACGTCCTAGGATGGGCATTCAGCGAGAACATCGTGCCGAAGAACGGCGTCACCAAGACCGTCGGCACAAGCGCGAGGAAGTGGAACGACGGACACTTCACATCGCTGAACAGCGGTGCACTCACCGCCACTACCATCACAGGCAGCAGCACACTGGCGATAGACACGGATGTGTTGAAGGTAGATGTCACTAATGACAGAGTGGGTATCAAGCAGGGCACGCCACTGGCGACCTTGCAGATGAAGAGCGTTGGCTTCGACTACGTGACTTCCTCCATCAGCAGCGCCAGCAGTAGCAGCGCTCACAACATAGTGCTATTCGATAGAACTCAGTTCAGGACTGCGAAGGTTCTCGTCGAGTTGGTGAATAACGGCACTGACGGCAATCCCGATAGATACGAGTCCCACGAGGTGATAGTCACTCACAATGGAACGACGGCGAAGGGAGTGGCGTACGGCAGCGTTAGAACTGACGATACCGTAAACTTCTGCACCTTCGATGCAAGTATAAGTGGAAACAATGTCCGCTTGGACGTGACTACCCCCTCCTCAGAGAACGGAGACCAATACGCAATCAAGTTATCTTGGCAGGGGATGACGGCATGATGGAGGTGATTAGATGGCAAAAGTAGACTTCCGCACGCAGGACGGGCTGATAGTCGGTGACGGTAATCTCCTAGTTCTCAACCCTAGCGGCAGCACTAATACGGACGCCATTGTATTCGCAAAGGAGTTCAGCACACATGGACAGACTAGCCTACTAACAACAGGTGGACTTGAGTTAAGAGGGAACACGATAGAGGGTACTGCGCTAGGAGCAGGTAGCGGAGGGCTTGACAATCTCGACATCATTCTCAAACCTAAAGGGACTGGCGCGGTCAAGGTTACTGCTGGTACAGGCGGAATACAAGATTCTCCAATAAGCGGCTCGACCGGTTCATTCACGACACTTGCAGCATCTAGCACCAGCACCTTGGTTGGGGCAGTCACCATCAGCGCGGCTGGTACAGATGGTACGATAACAGGGGCTGCATCAACAGCGAACACCAATGCAGATGACCTCACGGTAACAGCGGGGTCTCCACCAACAGGAGGTACTAACAACCTAGGTACTGGTGGTGACTTAGTTCTACAAGGTGGGCAAGGTAAGGGTACTGCCGATGGTGGAAGCGTAGTATTCAAAGTAGCACCAGTCAATAGCACTGATGCAGCCACACTGAACGCATATGAAACTGCTCTTACTATACAAGATGACAAGAAAGTCTACTTCGAAGCAGCAACGAATCATCAGAACAACAACGTCACCAACGTCAACTCCCTCTATGTCAAGTTCATAGAGCCAGTCAGCACCAACGCCATGCAAATCAAAATGATAGATAACGCTAGCACTGCGTTGAGCATAGTACAAGGCAGTGACGAGTTCTTGGCCTTCAACACTAACCCCACAGATGGAAAAAGAGTGCAGGTATCTCAGAACTTCTACCCTGATGCCAACAACACCATCGACTTGGGTAGCGATGCCCTTGAGTTCAAGGACTTATGGGTGGATGGCTTGGTCACCTCCGGTGGAGGAGTCTCCCTCGGATTTGGGGCTAACACCAAACTACAAGTCGGCACTGCTAAGATTGACATCACTGGTAACTTGGACATCAGCGGCTCTCTACTGACGGACGCGACTACTCCCGGAGTGACGAACATACTCGCTGGTGGATACATAACAAGCGGCTACAACTGGGACTCTTCCGCTGGTACTATCGCAAGAATGAGGAGGAGCGATGCCATCCATGATAACTCAGATGCCGACCATCCTATGCTGGATGTCGATTCCGCCAACTTCTACACCAGCGAGATACTCTCTGTGACGGAATCCTCGGCTGTCACAAAGACCCCTAACAGCACTTTCGGTACTAATGGGAGCAGTGCTGGGAATGTGAAGATTCTCTCCTTGAACACAGCGGGCGTTGACTTAGAGGTCTACCAAGTAGCAGAGGCTCTTGCTTGCATGACAGTGAGAGCCAGCAATAACACCATCACGCATAGGGTGGTTCAGAAAGTCATAGGTTATGCCTTCGACCCCAATCACGGTGATGTGGAGAGCACTATGGTCTTTGAATCCGGGGATGTCTCCCATGGTCATTTCGAGTGGGTCAAGCACACAGATGGTTTTACTGGCACTCAACACTCTCTAACCCTGATATGGAAGTGGACTAAGCCCACTGATATCGCAGCAAACAGTATAGTCCAGTATTCCGCTAACGTGCATGGACTCTCATTAAACGGAACAGGTGGTTGATAATATGGGGAATCCAAATGTAGCATCAGGCGATGGTCTATCCAAAGCAGGGGCTTTCGAGAAGTTTATCGTAGCGAAAACCGGCAATTCATCGGACACCACGACCAGTGGCAACAGCAACACCGCTGGAGACATGACGTTCCTAGTGAACAATCCCAGTAGATTCTCAGTAGGAGACTACGTTAGCGATGCTAATAGTAAAATCAGGAAGAACACGAGAGTCACTGCCGTCGGGCAAGTCGGAAGCAATAGCGCCGTTGGTACTTCTGCTACGATACACATCGACAGGCCGCTCAAAGGGGATATAGCAGGGTCGACGACTGTCAATATCTTCGAGGTTAGAGAGGCGGCTGGTGATGGGCCACCTGCATTCGAGTTGAAAGCAGGTACGAACACCACTATACAAGCGAATGGCACGAATGGCGTAGGTGCGACGATACTTCAGATAAACTCCACTGCCAGTGGAGGCTCTACCGTCAACAACCCAGCACAAAACAATCTAGTCACAGTCGGGTCAGACGTGACAGAGTTCGACTCTGAGGCCAACCTGACCTACGATGGCAACCAGTTGGTGATGAACTACGATGTCAACCAAACCACGACTGACACGAAGAAGATACTCAGCATAGATGTGGACAAGGGCAGCACGGCAACTGCTTCCTCGACCTCTGTATCCTTGACTGGTGGAGAAATCAACTTACACGACGCAGCGACTAACAGCGGAACTGCGACTGTGACCAAGACCGGTTTGGTCATATCCAACACGAGCGCCAACGCCACTGGCACAACCAAGAACGTCGGGCTGGACATCAGCGTGACCGGAGCGGACGATAACTATGCAGCGGTATTCCAAAGCGGGAACGTCGGCATAGGGACAAGCACTCCCGATTTCGAACTTCAACTGGAGGGGTCTTCATCCACAGGCCCTGTCTTCAACATCAAGAACACTAACACCGACAACAATGGAAGTGAGATGAGGTTTTGGTTAGCAGATGCCGGTAATGGCGCTAGCGGAGACACACTGGGTACAATCAGTTTCTACGGCAATGACGACGGCGGCTCAGACCAAGTATTCGCCAAGATAATCTCAGAGACTGAGGACGTTTCAGCCGGTGCGGAGGAAGGTAGGATACTCTTCCAAGTAGCGACTGCTGCCTCGTCAGGCTCGCTTGATTCAGTGCTGACCTTGGTTGGAGGTGCGACAGCAGCAGCATCCACAATCACCTCAATCGGCAACTTCGCCGCTTCGCAGGACGTAGCCATAACTGGTGACATCACCTCTGTGGTAGATATCACTGCTAGTGGTAATGTAACAGGCGCGGATATAATTTCTACTGACGATATACTTCCCGGTGACGATATTCAAATGACATCAAGTGGTAGGATTAGACCTGTTGATATAAGTGCAAATAATGGTGCTGGAAACAGTCTAGGACTTAAGGCAGGAGCAGGAAGGGGAAATGGTGCTGGAGGAAGAATAGATTTCTTTACAAAATCAGCAGATGGTGGAAGTGCTTCCGGTAATCATACAATGTCTAATTCTATATCAATGAAAGATGGTAAACTAGGAATAGGTACAATAGACCCATCACATGCATTGAATATCTACAAAGATACTGATGCTGAGTTCATTGCCATAGACGTGATGAATGCAAGTAACTCTGCTAACACTAATGGCTATGTGTCTATGTTATTCAATTTAGCCACATCAAGTAACGGTACAGTAGATGCAGGTAAGATATCAGTCAGGAAAAATGAATCATTCACTAGTGTATCAACAACTCAAGATTCTAATATGGAGTTCTATACATCCTTAAACGGTGTTCTAACTAAAAGATTTGAGGTTTTATCTAGTAGTGCAAAAGTCACTGGCGACTTGGAGGTCACTGGCGACCTCAATATCACGGGAGACGTCAACAGCACCAGCGTGAATGATTTGGACATCGTTGACAAGACAATCACACTAGCCAAGGGTTCTGCTGACTCTGCTGCTGCTAATGGTGCTGGGTTCATCGTTGACGGTGCTAGTGCGTCTATGTTATACTCAAACACTGGAACCAAGTTCACCATAAACAAGCCACTGGACATCACTGGCAACCTGAACGTGACAGGCACACTGACAGGTGACACTTCACTGACACTAGACGCTGTGACAATATCGACAGCAGAGATTGAAGTCTTGGATGGAGTCACAGCAGGAGAGGTCACTGCAAGCAGAGCCTTGGTAGTTGATGCTAACAGGGACTTGGACAACGCCAACCAAATCAGGAACTTGAGGGTCGAAGCACTCTCAGTAGATGCGGTATCGGTGCTGGACGCTTCGACGAACACTAATCAGTCATTCGTCAATGCTACTGGGTTCACAATAGCGTCATTCGCATTCGCCACTTACAGGACTGTCAAGTTCGTGGGACACGTCGTCAACGACGTTAGCGGTGGAGACACGGATGCATTCGAGGTGCTCGTATCCTACAAGGGGGCAAATGGCCCTGCAAATGTTGATGATACGATGATAACCACCTACGCATACATGAGCAGCGGCACTACGCTAGGCGGATTAAACGTAGTATTGACAGACCCCGGTAGCACTGGGGCAGATACACACATAGCCTTGCAGTTCACGAACAGCACTGGGAGCAACTTCAATGGCTCGTTTGCAGTGACTGCAACACAACTAATCAAGACATGATGGATAGTGAAATTATGGTGA
>Ga0181394_1000379_pt1 | contig 20238 bp, 11 predicted proteins | sample 17SPOviralmetaG_FD_130123 | JGI IMG/M metagenome (GOLD analysis project Ga0181394, IMG submission 130123) | Marine viral communities from the oligotrophic San Pedro Time Series (SPOT) site, San Pedro Channel, CA, USA - 17 SPOT_SRF_2010-11-23 | ecosystem: Environmental > Aquatic > Marine > Strait...
TAATACTTCTGAAGGTGTTGTTATTGATTATGTTGACCCAGCTGATTTAGTTTACTCCTATACAAAATCACCTTACTTTGATGATTTATATTATGTTGGTGAAGTTAAAAACATACCTGTTAACGAGCTTGCAAAACAATTTCCACATTTAACTGAAGCTGACCTTGAGGATATATTAAAAAACAAAAGCTCTTATAAAAATAGCTACGGTAATAATTATGATGTAAACGAGTCTGATAACAATAAGGTTCAAGTTTTATATTTTAACTATAAAACATATATGAATCAAGTTTACAAGTTAAAAGAAACTGGTAGCGGTGCTGATAAAGTTCTACCAAAAGATGATACGTTTAATCCACCAGAAAACATGGAGGGTGGTTTTGGTAGGTTACAAAGATCTATCGAGTGTTTGTATGATGGTGCTATAGTATTAGGTACAAGCAAGCTGTTAAAATGGGAAATGGCTAAAAACATGATGAGGCCAAAGAGTGATTTTACTAAAGTTAAAATGAACTACGCTATAGTTGCTCCACGTATGTACAAAGGTAAAATTGAAAGCTTAGTTAGTCGTATTACTGGTTTTGCTGACATGATACAGTTAACACATTTAAAACTACAGCAAGTATTATCACGTATGGTGCCTGACGGTGTTTATTTAGATGCTGATGGTTTAGCAGAAATAGATTTAGGTAATGGTACAAATTATAATCCTCAGGAAGCTTTGAATATGTTTTTCCAAACAGGTTCTGTTATTGGTAGATCAATGACATCTGAAGGTGATATGAACCCAGGTAAAGTACCTATTCAAGAAATACAATCAGGCTCTGGTGGGCAGAAAATGCAAAGTTTAATTGGTACGTACAACTATTATTTACAAATGATAAGAGATACGACAGGTTTAAACGAAGCTAGAGATGCTGCAACACCAGATCCAAAAGCATTAGTTGGAGTACAAAAGCTAGCTGCAGCTAATTCTAATACCGCTACAAGACATATACTACAAGCTGGTTTATACTTGACATCAGAAGTTGCTGAATGTTTATCACTTAGAATATCTGATATTATAGAGTATTCACCAACTAAAGATGCCTTTATAAATCAAATAGGTAATCATAACGTAGCTACACTTGAAGAAATGTCAAGTCTACATTTATATGACTTTGGTATATTTTTAGAGCTAACACCAGATGATGAGGAAAAAGCAATGCTAGAGCAAAACATACAAATGGCATTACAACAACAACTTATAGAGCTAACAGATGCTATTGACCTTAGAGAAATTAAAAACATAAAGCTAGCTAATCAATTATTAAAAATACGTAGAAAAAGAAAGCTAGAAAGAGATCAGCAAATGCAACAGCAAAATATTCAAGCGCAGTCTCAAGCTAACATACAAGCACAACAAGCTTCTGCTCAGATGGAAATGCAAAAACAACAAGCGCTTAGCCAGTCACAGGCACAACTAGAGCAAGTTAAAGCTCAGCTTGAAGCTCAACAACAAGCTCAAGAAGTTATGTACAAAAAAGAGTTGATGCAACTAGAGTTTCAGATGAATATGCAGTTAAAGTCTATGGAGGCACAAGCTGTTAAAACAAAAGAAAAAGAAAAAGAAGATCGTAAGGACGAAAGAACAAGAATACAAGCCACTCAACAAAGTGAACTTATAGACCAAAGAAAAAAGGAAAAAGCACCTAAAAACTTTGAGTCTGCAGGTAATGATTCTTTAGGAGGCTTTGACTTAGGTTCTTTTGATCCTAGGTAAATTATTAATTATTATTATATTATATTATGGAAGAAAACGTAGAAAACGTAACTGAAGAAGTTACAAAAGTAAACATGTCTAGTACTGAGCAAAAAGTAGATGACAATATTACAAAAGTAGATTTAGACAAACCAATAGAACCAAAAGAAGAAATAAAAAATGAAACCACAGAAACAACAGAGGTTGCAGAAAATAACACTGACAACGAAGGAGTGGTTAGAGTCGATGAAGACACCACTACCACAGAAAAACAAGAAAAAGTACAACCGGAGACTGAAACACAAGAAGCTCCAGTATTAGAGGAAGTAACTGAAGAAGAAGTTCAAGAGCAAGTTGAAGAAATACAAGAAGCTGTTGAAGAAGCTAAAGAAACTGGTAAAGCTTTGCCTGAAAATTTACAAAAAGTTGTAGATTTTATGGAGGAAACTGGTGGTACTTTAGAAGATTATGTAAGACTTAATCAAGATTTTTCTAATTACGACGATATAACAGTTCTTAGAGAATATTACAGACAAACAAAATCTCACTTAACAGACGATGAAATTAGTTTTTTAATAGAAGATTCGTTTTCATACGATGAAGAAGAAGATGAAGCAAGAGAGATTAGAAAGAAAAAAATAGCGTTAAAAGAGCAAGTTGCCAACGCTAAAAGCCACTTGGACGGGCAAAAGTCCAAATACTATGAAGAAATTAAAGCTGGTTCTAGGTTAACACCTGAACAACAAAAAGCTTGGGATTTCTTTAATAGATATAACAAGGAGTCGGAAGAAACTCAAAAGATAGCAAAAAAACAAACTGATAATTTTTTAAATAAAACGAATCAAGTTTTTAACGATAAGTTCAAAGGTTTTGAATATAACATCGGCGATAAAAGATATAGGTTTAATGTGAAAAATGCTCAAGAGGTTAAAAGTAGCCAAAGCGATATTAATAATTTTGTCAAGAAGTTCTTGAATGAAAAAAATGAAATGTCAGATGCTAAAGGTTATCATAAGTCTCTGTTTACGGCTATGAACGCTGATGCTATTGCTAATCACTTTTATGAACAAGGAAAAGCTGACGCTATTAAAGATAGTGTTGCCAAGGCAAAAAACGTAAGTATGGATCCTAGGCAATCATTTTCTAACGATAACACAAGTGGTCCTAAAGTAAGAGTGCTTAACGATGATTCTCCTAACTTTAAGTTTAAAATTAAAAATAATAAATAAATTATAAATTTAAAATTACAAAATTATGGCAATTAATCCGGGTGCAAACCTGAACAGCGTACCTGCTTCACAAAAGCAGACTTTCGCTACAAATTATCTAGATCTTTCATCTGCATCAAATGCAGGTTGGGGACAACAATACCTGCCGGACTTGATGGAAAAAGAAGCTGAGGTTTTCGGACCTAGAACAATTTCTGGTTTCCTATCACAAGTTAGTGCAGAAGAAGCGATGACTGCTGACCAAGTTGTTTGGTCTGAGCAAGGTCGTTTACATTTATCTTACAAAGGTAATATGTCTGGTAACGACGTTTTTACAGTAACTCACGATATTGATGAGGCTTCAGGTTTTACTGCTGCTAATCACGGTGTTAGAGTTAATGATACTGTTTTAGTAGCAAATGCTAACGGTATATTCAAATGTTTAGTAACTACAATTACCGCGGCTGCTATTACAGTTAAGTCTTACGACGGTACTCAAGTAGATCAGTTAACTACTGCTAAAGGTACAACTTTATTAGTTTATGGTTCTGAATATGGTAAAGGAACTGGTTACTACAGTAACAGTGCTGCTTCTACAACTTTAGAAAGACACACGTCTAACGAGCCTGACTTTAAAACTTTTACTAACAAACCAATTATTATGAAAGATTTCTACGAAGTATCAGGTTCTGATGCATCTAGAATTGGTTGGGTTGAAGTTTCTACTGAAGCTGGACAATCAGGTTACTTATGGTACTTAAAAGCTGAGTCTGACACAAGATCTCGTTTTACTGACTACATAGAAATGTCTATGCTAGAGTCTGTTAAAGGAGATGATAGTGTTAATGCCAATTCTGTTGATGCTCACATACGTAACAATGCTGATGTAGTTGGTACTCAAGGTTTATTCGATGCTATCGAAGACAGAGGTAATGTTACTACTGGTGTTACTGGTGTTAACGCTGCTACTGATTTAGCTGAATTTGATGCTATCTTAGCAGAATTTGATAAGCAAGGTGCTATTGAAGAATACATGATGTTTGTTAACAGAGGAACTAGCTTAGCTATGGACGATATGTTAGCTGCTATGAATTCTTACGGAGCTGGTGGTACATCATACGGTGTATTTAACAACTCTGAAGATATGGCATTAAACTTAGGTTTCTCTGGTTTCAGACGTGGATCTTACGATTTCTACAAGTCTGACTTCAGATACTTAAACGATAAGTCTACAAGAGGTGGTATTAACGCTGCTAACGCTGCAAATGCGATTAGAGGGGTTATGATCCCAGCTGGTACTTCTTCAGTTTATGACCAAACTGTAGGGCAAAGTATGAAAAGACCTTTCTTACACGTTAGATACAGAGCTTCACAAACTGATGACAGAAGAATGAAGTCATGGGTTACTGGTTCTGTTGGTGCTGCTACATCTGCTTTAGATGCAATGCACTTACACTTCTTAACTGAAAGATGTTTAATTACTCAAGGTGCTAACAATTTCATGTTATTGAAATAAGCACATTTATTTAAGGGATCGAGGCTTCGGCCTCGACCCTTTATTTTATTAATTTTATTATATATTATATTATGGCAAAAAAACAAAAAACACAAGAGGTGGAGGTACCTGTTGTTGAAACTCCAGTAGTTAAAACACAAAAACCTACAAAACCTAAATGGGAAATAAAAGATAGAGTTTACAATTTAAAAAGTAACAAAAAACCAATTTCATTTACGTTAAGAAGTTCTAACATATATTATTTTGACGCAGATAAAGGTTATGAAAGAGAATTAAAATATTGTGAAAACCAAAGAACACCATTTGTTGACGAAATGCAAGGTGACCAAAGACTTTCTCATATTGTATTTAGAAACGGTAGCTTGTTTGTTGAAAAAGAAAAAACAACTTTACAAAGGCTATTATCTTTATATCACCCACACAAAGATAAATTATTCACCGAATACCAACCTGCTAAAGAAGCGGCTACTGAAATAGAGATACTAGAAATGGAAGCCGATGCAATACTAGCAGCTAGAGAGCTAGATATAGATATGGCAGAAGCTATAATGAGAGTAGAGTTAGGTTCTAGAGTTGCAGAGATGAGTTCTAAAGAGCTTAAAAGAGATTTATTGCTATTTGCTAGAAACAATCCTTCTTTATTCTTAGAACTGTTAAAAGACGACAATGTTGTTCTTAGAAACTTTGGTATCAAAGCAACTGAATTAGGAATATTGAAATTATCTACTGATAATAGAACTTTTATGTGGGGATCAAATGATAGAAAACTAATGAATGTTCCATTTGATGAACACCCGTATTCAGCTTTAGCTGCTTGGTTTAAGACTGACGAAGGCATGGAAATATATGCGAATATAGAAAAACAATTAAAATAATCAAACTGTAGAAGCGGTCGCTCTACGGGGCGACTGCAACTACTAAAAAATTAAATATGAAATCACAAGGACTAGGAGATACAGTAGAAAAATTTACAACAGCGACTGGTATAAAATCATTTACACAATACTTAGACAAGAATGGTGTATTTGGTAAAAAAGGTTGTGGGTGTAATAAAAGAAAAGAAGCTTTAAACAAAGCTTTTCCGTATAAAAAATAATAAATATGATAAGTATAGACACTATATATCAAAGAGTATTAGCAGCTGCGAACAAAGAACAAAGAGGTTATATAACACCTCAAGAGTTTAACTTATTTGCTAACCAAGCTCAGATAGATATATTTGAGCAATATTTTTATGAATTAAGTCAGTTTGATAGAATGCCTGATAACAATACAGAGTTTTCTAATATAACAAATCTACTTGATGAAAAAATAAGTGTCTTTAAACAAGTTAAAAATTTAGCAAACGGTGCTGGTAGTGAGTTTATTTTACCGGCATCTACCGGTGTTGATGACTTTTATAGACTTGGTACTGTAATGTATCAATCAAAATATCCAGTTGAAGAAATAGAACATGAAGAGCTTTATAGAATACAATTAAGCCCTTTGTCAACGCCATCACAAACTCAACCAGTTTACATTAGAAAAAAGAACTCAGCATCACAACAAGTTATAGAAGTTTATCCACAAAGTATAAACTCAGGTATTACAGCAACTCAAATACACAAGCCAAACAAAGTTAATTGGGGTTATGTTGTTATTGATGGTAAAGCATTGTATAACGCAACATCATCTGTAAACTTTGAATTGCACGCTTCAGAAGAGAAAGAGCTTGTTAATAAAATATTATTATTATCAGGTATAATGCTAAAAGATAGTGGTCTTTACGCTTCTGCAACTCAAGAAGATCAAAAAAATACTCAACAAGAAAAAATATAATAAATGGGATTACTAAATCAATCAGCAAGACAATATTATGAAGGCCCAGATGGTGTTCAGAATAGCGGAGACGAATCATATGGTAGTTATCAGTTTACGTCTTTAGAAAATATAATAAATCAATTTATAATTGCTTATGTTGGTGAAGACAAGTTAATTCCTAAAATAAAAAAAACAGACGTTTCGTTTCACGCTAAACGCGCGTTACAAGAATTAAGTTTTGATACTTTTAAATCTTGCAAATCTATGGAGCTTGAAGTTCCAAACACTTTAAGTCTACCCTTACCGCAAGACTATGTTAACTATGTTAAGGTTTCTTGGGTAGATAATGCTGGTGTTTATAGACCTTTGTACCCAATGTCTAAAACTTCAAACCCAAAAGCTTTTCAACAAAATACAGATGGTAGTTTAAAGTTTGAAAACAACACTTATCAAGCGACACCTGCAGATCCTTTTAAAGAATATGGTATTACAAAATCTGGTAAATCATCTGCTTTTGATGGTGATGGTTTAATAAAATCAGATAATCCTTTAGAACAATATGAAAAAGAAATAAGAGTTGATTTTGATACAGATGGTACTGGAAATTTAAAGTACGGGCCAACACTTTTTTCTGGAAATTCAAACGAAAGAGTTAGCCACGGTATGTTTATTCAACTAAAAGATAGCCACGATATAGCTGTTGGTATGAGTGTTATTGGACCTGGAATACCTAACGGAACAACTATTCACGCTATAAATAGTATAGCTGGTAGTAGTGCTTTTCCTTATAATGTAACGTTGTCAACACCAGAGTATGAGCAGTGGTTGTTAGGCGGTCAAGTTGGTACAAACACATACGCTCCAACTATAACCGCATCACAAGTCCGCTTTGACAGTGAAGAGCTTATATTTGCAAATTTAAATAAAACATCAGATACAAAAACAAAATACAAATCAGCAAAAACTATAGAAGATACTGTAGACGGTTACGATTACGACACAGATATGTATGATTTAAATAGAGGTCAAAGATACGGTTTAGATCCGCAACACGCACAAACAAACGGGTCTTATTACATTGATTGCATGGCTGGAATAATTAATTTTAGCTCTAATATTTCTGGAAAAACTGTAATCATAGAATATATAAGCGATACGCTTGGCACTGACAGTGAAATGAAAGTTCATAAGTTTGCTGAAGAGGCAATGTACAAGTGTATAGCATACGCAATACTTTCCACAAGAGCTAACGTTCAAGAGTATATAGTACAAAGATTTAAAAGAGATCGTTTTGCCTCTGTTAGAACAGCAAAACTAAGACTGTCAAATTTAAAATTAGAAGAATTAACTCAAATACTTAGAGGTAAGTCTAAGCAAATAAAACACTAGTATATGCCACAGATTAAAAACACTTTCACGGCGGGGAAGATGAACAAAGACCTTGACGAGAGATTAGTGCCTAATAACGAATATAGAAATGCATTGAATATACAAGTTTCTAATTCTGACGGCTCTAATGTTGGTGTTATTGAAAATGTTAGAGGTAATCTTCAAAGACTTGCTGGGTCGGGTTCTGGTATTGATCATGGTAGTAGATGCGTTGGAACTATTGCAGACGAGTCAAAAGATCTTATATATTGGTTTGTTGCATCTCCTATGTCTGGTAAAGTTGTTTATAACACAGAAGGCAATGAAGATTCAGGTGTTTTAGATTGGAGTTGTAGAAGTTGTTTGTTAGACGCTGTAGCTAACACTTGGTGGCGAGACAAAATATACCAATACAATTCTGTTTCTGAAATAATAAATCCAGTTTTTGTAGATAATTTTTTATTAAAAACATCTTTTTATCCTAGTGGTAACAATGCAAGTGGTTTAAATTTAAATACACCTGGCTCAACTGTTTTTAATGGAACTAGTAACAAGCATTTTTACACTTTAGATTTTATGCCAGGAGCTTATCGCGAGCAAGTTAGTGTTGGTATGACCGCGTATTTTTTTAATGGTAGTGCTCACAGTAACGTAGCAAACTTTTCTCAACCTGTTGGTCAATTTTCACAAGAAACTACACCAATAGTTAGAACTGTTATAAGTGTAGATAGAGATTTAAATGGTCGTACTTGTGTTATATTTGACAAGAATTTACAAGAAGAACACGACGGTCTTAATTTTGCTAATGGAAATAAACTTATAGACTCTTCTATTGCTGATTATAATTACATAGTTTTTACAAAGAAAAGACTTTTAAACTTTAACTGTGACAGTATAGTTACTGGTATAAACACACTTTATGATTTTTTATTATGGACAGACAATGATTCTGAACCTAAAAAATTACACGTTCCAAGAAGTGCGTTAGGTACTGATCCTAATGGAAAAAGAAGCACTAGACTTATAGTAGAGGAAAGAGGTATTGGTATTAAAGAAGATATATTAGTAAAAGAAGAAAATATATCTGTAATAAAAAAATACCCTAAAAACAAACCTTTAGTAGAAGAAAAAGTTGAATATGCTTTATTAGCTACAGCATCTTACAATTTTACTAACCAACAAGAAATTGTTAACGGATTACCTACAAACTTGTTTTTATTAAGCGATCCTGGTGATGTAGTAAAAATACAATTTGATAACTTTCAAGGCGGAAATAATTTTATTGTAGGAGAAGAAATAAGATTTTTAGAACAATCTAGCTTATTACAATTGCCTGAAAATTTTTCTGTTAGATGTAAAGTACTAGAAAACATAAGTAATACAGTAGAAGTTTTTCCTCAACCTTTCCCACAGAGTCCACTTACAATACCACATGGCCCAAATACATACAAGTTAGAAATTTTAAGCATATCATCTAATACTGTAATTGACCCTACAAACACGGTTAGAGAAGACTTTAATGTGCAAAGAGTTTTAGATGAAAAAAGTTTGTTTGAAAAAAACATGGCAAGATTTGGTTATAGATGGAGATACCAAGACGGTGAGTATTCTACATTTTCACCTTTTTCAAACATTGTTTTTGAGCCTGGTAAATTTAATTATGATTCTAAAAAAGCCTACAACAAGGCTATGCAAAACCAACTTATAAGATTAACTTTAAGAAACATTATAGCTAGTGATATGCCAGATGATGTTATTCAAGTTGATATTTTATACGTCGATTCTAACTCTCCAAATGTATATGTAGTTGATAAGTTAAGGTACAATGATTACGCACACGTTTCTATTGGTACTCAAATGTACAACCACTGGCAATCTGATCAATACGAAATAAAATCCGATATTATATATGCAGCTGTACCAGAAAACCAATCGTTTAGATCTTGGGATAACGTTCCAAGAAAAGCATTGGCTCAAGAAATAACTGGTAATAGACTTGTTTACGGTAATTATTTACAAAATTACACGTTAAGAAATAACTCTCCAGAAAACCTATATGAAAAACCAGTTTTAGAAACATCATTAGATGACAGGTGGAGTCCTCTCTTAATTCTCAACACTAACACTAGAGGTGGTATTACTACTACTACAATAACAACAAACAGAGTTTTATACAATGATACTTATTTTGACGAGCAAGCGATAAACAATCCAGAGTTAGATTTTCCTTTTTTACAAGCAGAACCTTTAGAGAATTTACTAGGAAATCCATCATTAAAATCAAATAGAAAATACCAGCTAGGATTTACATATCTAGACGAATACGGTAGGGAAACACCTGTGTTTAGTAATTCAGAAGCAACTGTAGATGTAACAAAACAATACGCAGATGACTACACGTTATTAACTTCTAAAATAGTTTCTTTTCCACCTAGTTGGGCAACAGATTTTAGAGTTTATGTGAAAGAAACTTCAAATGAATATTACAATGTTGTTATGGACAGGGTTTATAGAGCTGAAGATGGTAACTTATGGTTATCGTTTCCTTCTTCTGAAAGAAATAAAATACAAGAAGATACATTTTTAATACTTAAAAAACCAGCTGATTCAGACACTTTAGTAGAAGATAAGGCTAGATATAAAGTGGTTTCAATAGAAAATGAAGTTCCAGATTATATAAAAACAAAACAAAAACTAGTTATAAAAGCTGTTGGTGATCAAAATCTTCTTCCAACTCCACCAATAACACATATATTTACAACAGGTGTTGGTAATACTAATTTAGACACTTTGTTGTCTCCTTTGTCTAGAACTTTTAAAATTGAAGCTACTAGATTAAGCGAAGAAACAGCTGTAAACTTGCAAGACGCTGGTGTTAATGTATTTGATTTTAAAGTTGGAGGACAATACTCAAGAAAATACAACATCATAAACGTTACGCTTGACAATGACGAGTATACAATAACTTTAGATAAAATTATACATAGTAGTGAAGACTGGATGTACAGTGATGTTACAGCTGCTACATACGATGGTAAGTTACAATTATCTTTTTACAAAGAAATTATTGATATTAAGCCAGAGTTTTTTGGAAAGTTTTTTGTTAAAATAGAAGGCGATGGAATTTCAGACCAGTATTTAAATACTAACGTAGAATCTGAAACTTTTTACGGGGTAATAACTTCTTTTAATTTTTTCTATTTTTCTGATCAAGGAAAATTTGGTATTCAAGATGGTACAACAACATTACAGTTAACTCCTAACGGCACTACTTGGGAGTACTACCAATCAAACAACGGTTTTAATCCTCATTTAAATCAATCTGGATCTGTAATACATAGCGCGGGTACAAACATGGTTAGCGCTGAAACATCTACAGATAGCTCGAAGGATTGGGACGATGTGTTTGATTTAATAGGCCCTCAATTTGTTAGTGGACAACCATCAAGCGGTTGGTTTGTAGATGAAGTTTTTTATGCCGGAGTTCACCCAAGTGGTAATCACCCTAATATACATAATCCAAACAACGTGAACGCTACAGATGGTAATTTTAACTACGGTAGGGGTATATTTAACGATGCAGGTCAAGATTATATAGAATTATCTTTTGGTCAAATAAAACCTGACTCTGGTGTAAATGGTAGTGCTTTTGCAGGTCCTAGTGGAGAAGAAATAAACTATGCTGATTTTAACGAAGCTTTTATATGGGAAGTTGGTAGTAGTCAAAATCCTGACCATGCAGATCAAAACTCTGTGACAAAAAATTTAATACCTGGTAGTAAATTTAGATTTTTAGGTGATCAATACTCTACAATATACACTATATCAGATAATGTTAGTATACAAAAAATTAGAAGATATAACCATACTGAGTGGGGTGAAGTAAAATATAGATTTGACCAATGGGTTGCAGATGGTAAACCTAACCCAGCACCGGGTAATTCAAATGAAAAATACCAAGAAGTGTGGAATAGATTTTCTTCTGCGAACAATAGAAGGTTAACGTATGTAATTCCTATTGATAAAGATATACTTGGTCCTAATGGTACTTTAATAAATGGAGATCCTGTAACAGATCCAGATAAAGCAAACTCAGCAACACAAGTATCTACGCCGCAAACAATACAGTTTATAGAACAAAGAAAAGATGAAGAAGCTGATATAATATCAAGTAGCAACCCAGTTATATTTGAAACAGAACCAAAAGAAAATATTGATTTAAATATATTTTACCAAGCATCAGATTCTTATCCAACAAAATTAACTATTGAAACAGCTGAGCAGTGGGTTCCTTTAGGTAGTGTTGTTACATGTAAGTCACATCCTTACGTTGTTAGCGCAACAAGTATAACATTTGTCACTGGTTGGGAAATAAATAACTATGGTGAGTTAATGATTAAGTTTAACCAGCCTTTAGATATTTTAGGTATGGGTAGACTAGACGTTACTGATCAACAAACTTTAATATTAAGATTTGTTAGACCAGACAATTCATTTACAACTCTTAGAGGTGCTTGGATAAATCCTGTTACAGTTCCAGAATTTGCATCTGTTACTCCAAGTTTAGAAATAGGTAATCAAACTAACTATGTAACAAGTAATATGCCTTGGACAGAAACCGCTTATCAAGTTAGTAGTTCTAACGTGGCCGCTAATAAAATAGGCATATCCTGGTACAATACATTTTCATATGGTAATGGTGTTGAGTCTGATAGAATAAGAGATATTTTTAACGAAAAGAAACTAAGCAAAGGTGTTAAGGTTTCTACAACTATTGATGAGCCATACGAAGAAGAAAGAAGAAGTAGTGGTTTAATATATTCCGGTATATATAATAGTAATAGTGGTGTAAATGATTTAAATCAATTTATACAAGCAGAAAAAATAACTAAAGATTTAAATCCTACTTACGGAAGTATACAAAAATTGTTTTCAAGACAAACAGATTTAATATCTTTTTGTGAAGACAGAGTTGTAAGAATAGCAGCAAACAAAGACGCAATATTTAATGCTGATGGTAATCCTCAGTTAATAGCAACAAACAATGTTCTTGGGCAAACAATGCCTTTTAGTGGTGATTTTGGAATCTCAACAAACCCAGAGTCTTTTGCTAAAGAAAGTTATAGGGCTTATTTTACAGACGCTAAAAATGGAACAGTACTTAGATTATCTAAAGATGGTTTAACACCTATATCAGATTATGGTATGAAAGACTATTTTATCGATGTTTTAAAGAATAGCAATGAATACAGGATAATAGGTAGTTATGATGATAAGAAAAACTTGTATAATCTGTCTATAAACAAAGATCAGTGCTCTTTACTTCAAGTTAGTTATGGAGATGAACAATCAACTGTTAGTTATTCTGAAAAAAATAGAGGTTGGGAAAGTTTTAAAAGCTTTGAACCAGAGCAAGGTGTAAGTCTTTCTGGTGAGTATTACACATATAAACATGGTTATTTATACAAGCACCATTCACCAGTTGTTGATAGAAATTCTTTTTATGGTCAACCTGGAGTTTCATCTGTAACGTTTTTATTTAACGCTTCACCAGGTGTTGTAAAGTCTTTTAATACTTTAAATTACGAGGGTACAGAGGCGAGTGTTGTTCAAGAAACTGCACACCCAGTAGTTCAGTCAAATTCAAATAGAGGTTTTTACAATTTAACTGGAATAGATGGTTGGATTGTTTCAGATATAAAAACAAACAAACAAGATGGTGATGTTCAAGAGTTTATAGAAAAAGAAGGTAAATGGTTTAATTATATAAAGGGTAAGAAATTATGACAATAACAGCAGGAGATTTAGATTCTAGTGCGTTTAACATACAAGGTGTTGGCTTTGCCACTGGCTTACAACCACCACTAGTTGGTTGTAGAGATTCAGCCGCGGATAATTTTAATATAGATACTGGAGGTGTTTACGGAGCTGTTGGTGCAGTTGTTATATTTAATACACACTCTAACCCAGGTGATCCTAACGAGTGTTTATACACTGGCTGTATGGATCCAAACTCATCATCATTTTTCTCCACAGTATACAATGGTAACACATACTATGCGACAACACCAGGATCTTGTGATTACGAAGGTTGTAACGATTCTTTAGCGTATAATTTTAATACAACTTGTAGTGGTTATGTTTTGCCTTTAGGAACTTCAATAACAATAACAAACAATGGGTGTTGTACATATCCTGATTCTTGGGATTGCGATACTGTTAACGGTGGTTGTACTACAGTTTCAGGTGGTACTGGTACTTATGTTGTTTGTAGCGATTTTTACGATCCTACAGCGCAAGCTAATACTCCTGCTGGTTGTTATGCAACACCTATAGATGCTATGGCAGCCGCGTGTACAAGTGGTGCTTGCCCAGCTTGTGGTTCAAGTTCAGTTCAAGGTTGTACTGATGACTGTTCTCCAAATTACGATCCATTAGCAACTTGTGATGATGGAAGTTGCACTACAGTTGTTTATGGGTGCATGGATGATGGTAGAATGGCTGCTGGGCAGGTAAACAGTAGTAGTAATTCAATATGGCCATCAAACGCTTGTCTTGGAGCTACGTGTAATGGCTATGATTCTTACGATTCTACTTGGAGCTATATAGATCTTACCGGTATAGAACTCAACATTAATTTAGGTGATGATATTATCGCTGATAATTATAATGCTATCGCAACCCACATGGATTGTAGTTGTGAATACCACGGTTGTACAGATTCTCAAGCAATAAACTATGAGTCGTTTTACACTCACGAAGATGGTTCTTGTATTTATGCTGGTTGTACCGATCCAACATCTGTAAATGGAGTTACAACATACAACCATCCAAACCCAACTACTTTTTATACAAATCCTATTGATGCTACAATTGATGATGGAAGTTGTGTTGTTTTTGGTTGTAATCCTATTGATACCCCTAACGTTGCACCTTGGAATGGAAATCCTATAAAAGAAACCATGATTAATGACAATGCTTTTGAAAAAGCTATTGAATCTTGGAACGAAGGTAGTTTAAATACTCAAATGGCTGGCCTTTACTATGGGCATGCTGGTAATTTTGACGATACAATAAGTCCTTTAGCTCAACCTGGAACTCCAAGTTGTGGTATACCTTCTACTTTTGCAAATAATTTAAACAATATTGTTGATTATGGTAATGGATTAACGGGAACTTGTACAGTAACTGAATACTTATCACACATGGCTTGGGAAGATAATACCGGCTCGTATGTTTACGATGGATTAAGCTGTACGCAAGGTTTTGCAAATGCATGGGGGCCTTTTGACGATAGGTATTGGACTGCTAGTGGTGGGCATAATGATGGTTTTTATTTAAAAAGATTTGGATTTCCACCATTAACTAATCCTTCTCACAAAACAATGATGTCTCCTATTGGTCAAGACATAACTGATCTTTCTGGTATTCAAGACTTTGCATTAAACCCAGCGTTTAAAAGACTTGTTATACATAACCAATATATAACTAGTTTTATTCACTCTGAAACTGATCCTGCAAGTCCTTACCACGGGTTAGACATGTTAGACACTTTATTTCAACACGCGCCAAACTTTGATTTTTTATCTTTAAAATCTTGCTCGATTGGAGGCTCAGGAGAAGTTTTAGATTTAACAAACTGGACTAACTGTAAAGTCGTAGAACTTGTTGACCTTGGTTACGATGAGGTTAATATAAACCATATAGATAATCCTAATTGTCACTCTATATTTATTGTTAATGACTTAGCTCCTGGAAACAATAATGGAAATTTAGGTAGTAGTTCTAGCTTGAGAAATGAAAGAGCTGCTGGACACGCAAGTCAAGGTTTTACCGGTTACAGCAGAGATCTTAATATAAACTGGAATTCTCACACCCCCGGCACTATACCAACACCTACAACGGCGGATGCAGACGAAAGTTATAGGCAAGTTGAAACCTGCGGTTATGGTTACAATAAAAGCGGGCTAAATAGTATTTCAGGTGCTTTAGTAGGTAAAATGTATTATAATGTTGACGACAGTATTGGTGCAAACTTTCCGCCTCAAGGACCAGGTTTTACCGGTTGGGATCTTAACAATGGTTTTACCACTGGTCCAGCTGATCGTTTTGTGCCTCAATACAAGTTAGCTCCAATTGTTCAAAGTGGGCAAAATTATGGCCAGAGAAATGGTAACAACTTAATAAACACAAGAAGAGGTAGTACCAATGCTTTTCCTGACCAAGTGCATCCTGCTGGACTAGGCTCTAACCGAGGACATAGCACAAATAACTACCAGCTAATGTGGAATTATCAAGGAAATATTCATGGTATGACACTCGGTAGCCAGCTGTTAACACCAGGTGGTGAATACCACAATGGTTTTGGTTGGATTGATCACCCTTCTACATTAAGGTTAGGTGGTAATCCGCACGACTCGCCAGTAGGATTATGGTATGGGCCTGGAACTGCATTTCCAAATTACTCACCGCCAGACCCTAATAGAACAATAGATCTTCAATTAGCTTACCCTAAAACTGAGGAAACAAATTTTGCAAAACTAGGTACTATATCGCAAAGTCAATTAATTTTAATTAATTTAAAAAACTTAAGACATGTTTGGTTAGGGCCAGATTGGGACCCTCAATACGCCATGAATACTCCAAACGTGCAACCAGCAGGTGCAAATTTTGGAGTTCCTCAAGTTAATCCAAAACGAGCACATTATAGAGGTTTTTCAATAAAAGGGTGTGGTAATGGCCAACCAGTTTATGTTCATACTGATGGTAGAGCAATGGAGTTTAAAAAAAGATATGGAACAAACGATCAAACCGCTTTAAATCAATTTGGGGAGCCTATATGGACACCAGAAGCTGAAACTTTCTTTTTAATGTATTTTGATAGCAACGTAGTGTTTGTTGATTAATAAAAATTATATGAAAAAAATAAATAAAATAACTATGGACACTAGCCCTATGAAGGCTACCAAAACAATAAGAAGTTATATTGTTGAAGGAGATCCTGGTGCTATGTTTAGTTTAAGAATTAGAAATAAATCTAATGCTTATTACTATAATTTTCCAGAAAACATTGACCCTGCGTTTGCAACCCCACCAACACCCGCATTTACAGCAACTGTTGTAGAGTTGAATCCTAAGACAATAGATAATAGCGGTGTTTACAAAGGGTATGTATCTTTTCCAGCTATATCAGGTAATGATGGTTATAAAATGACTTTATTACCAAAAGGAAACACTGAATTAGATAGTAATTTATCGATTGAAAAAAGCTTTGAATTTCCTAGAGGTTTTTTATCGCAATATAGTAATACAGCTGTTACATTTAGCTTATTACACTCTAACTCTGCTGTTGTAGAACCTAGTAATGTTGTTTCTACAGGTGCTAATCATGTTATATCTACAGGCGCTACAAATTCATTTTCTATAAATTGGGATATAACACTTAATTCTAGTCAGTGTGTTATAGCAAGACAACCTATTGCAACTGACATTGAATTTACAACAACTAAAAAAACAAGAGGTACAAAAACTTCTAATATAGATAAATTTGAATTAACTGATATTACTGGTTTAAGTGTTGGTATGGGTGTTAGCGGTACAGATATTGATACTGGCACTACAATAACTTCTATAAACAAAGGTTATTATGACGAAACAAATTCTACGTTACAAAATCCTATATATATAGTGCCTAATATTTTAATTTTTGATGAGGAAAACAAACAAATCATGACACCTGATAAAGGTGGTACAATAACTTTAAGCACTACAGCTAGTAGCCATGTAGATGATAGGACTATAACTTTTACAGGCAAAGGACCTGCTCACGCTAAAAACTTTAATAATACTGAGTTTGAAGTAAATAATTTTGCAGTTACTATAGACCCAATAACAACAACAACAGACGCTGTAGTTAGTAATAGCACAACAATACCTATAACAAGTACAGACGGTATAAAAGCTGCTGACACAGTTTTAATGTCAGGTATAGGTGTTACTGCTAACGCACCACACGTAGACACTGTAAACAATGGTGTTTCAGTTGTAGTAAGCTCGGCACAAACAATAGAAAACGGTCAAACAGTGGTGTTTACTGGTAGCAGTAGATCTGCTAACGTAAAACTTGATGTTAAAGTTTTAAACCACGGTAAAGCACCAATAACATTGAAACTAAATTTAGATAACATTTTAACAGTAGGATAATATGACAGTAACATTTTTAGATCAAATAAACGTATCAGTACAAGTAGGTGATTTGGCTTGGTTTTTAACACCAGCGCCATCTGGCGTGCCTGGCAACCAGTATGATATTGGCTCAGCCTCTAACTCTTTATTGTTTGGTGAAATAACAGCTGTGAGTCCGTTTACAATAACTGTTGACACACCTATAAACATACCATTAAGTAATAGTTATATATTGTTTTCTAAAAACAATGAAGCTAATAAAAGTAATTTGGTTGGTTACTATGCTGAGGTTACAATGGTTAACCAAAGAAAAGATAGAGTAGAATTATACTCTGTAGGTACTGAGATAACAGAAAGTAGTAAATAAAACACAAAAAGTGTGATTATAATTAATAAGAAAAAATAAACATGGCACTAGGAAAAAGAATTAATACATTAAAATTAAAAAAGAGTAGCCCTGCTAAGGGTTTGTTTGACAGTATATGGTCTGAAAGTGGTGGTTGGTTTGGTGATAAAGCAGAGAAAAGAAAAGCCACACAGGCCGAAGACAGAATGAACCAAGCTGTTGATGCTTTTGGTAACTTAGATACTAGTAATTTAGCTGCAGGTCTTACAAATCCATATGCAGATGCTAAAAATGTATATGCAGGAGCTCAAAATACTTTTGCTGGCGCTAAAAATGCTTTTGCTGGAGCTCAAAACCAATTTGCAAATGTGCAAAATCAATTTGGTAATTTACAAAATACAGCTGAAGACTTAACTGTTAACACACAACAAGCGGAGTTTGAAAAACAACAATTTCAACAAAGCCAAGCTAATATGCTTAGTAATCTTGCTGGTGCTGCTGGTGGTAGTGGTGTTGCTGGTTTAGCTCAAGCGTTGTCAAATCAAAACATGAGACAAGCACAACAAAGCTCTGCTAGCATAGGACAGCAAGAATCTCAGAATCAAGCTTTAGCAGCGCAACAAGCTGCTTCAAATCAAATGGCTTCTGCACAAGGAGCTCAATCAGCTGAAATGGCTAGAGCGCAAGGAGCTGCAGACCAACAGCGTATGATAATGGGTGGTGCTGCAGATCAACAATCGCAAATAATGCAAGGTGCAGCTGCTCAACAAGCAATGGTGTTAGGTGGTGCTGCCTCGCAACAAGGAATGATTTTAGGTGGTGCTGCAGAGCTACAGTATAATCAACTAGCAAGTGCTGAAACTGCTAGAGGTTTAGAATACGAAAAACAACAAGCTATGGTAGCTGCTAGATCTGGGCAATACGCAACTGCTGAGCAACAAAGACAGCAAGGCAACACGTTTAATCAATACATGGGTTACTTAGGTACTGTAGCGGATCTTGCAGGTAGTGCTGGATCTATTGCTACAAGTGATAGAAAATTAAAGAAAAATATAAGTTTAATTGGTAAATCACCCAGTGGTATTAACATATATTCTTTTGAATATAAAAACAAAGAAAAATTTGGCAATGGAGTTTACCAAGGAGTTATGGCAGACGAAGTTCCACAAGCTGTTGTCAAACTTAATAATTACAACGCTGTTGATTACAATAAAATTGACGTAAACTTTAAACAGATATAACTATGGCAATAGATCCAAATGTTTTTTACAGAGCAGGTGCATTAAAAGGTGATTTAGCTCGCCAAGAAAAACAAGACAGACAAAAATCATTTCAAAGAGCTGTTAGTGGTATAGCTTCTGTTACTAAAATGATAGGTGATAAACAAGATCAGTACGATAAAAACATGTCTGACTTTAATGGTGAAATACCTAGAGATGTTGTGCCTGAAGCTGCGATGATGGATTTAACTAGACACATTGCTAGAGAAAAATCTGTATACACTGCAAATGCTAAAATAATGAGAAGTAGTCTTTCAAGAAAAAAGAAAAGAGAAGCAGCTGAAGAAAATGAAAAAATAAAATCTGGATTAGCGCAAGTTTACGCTGATTTTCAGACAGCTAATGACATGGGTAAAACTGCAGAAAAAACAGTTCCTTATATTGGCGATGGGGTTAAGTTAAATGAAAAAGATAATATACTTGATTTTGCAAATAACACCTGGTATGATAGAGGTGCTAAGTTTACAAGAGACGGTATGACTTTAAATGGTTCAAGAGAAGATGAAAATGGAAAGATTGTTTCTTACGATCAAAGACTATCTGATATATCTTTTCCAAAAGCAGTCAAAGGGTTAGGTGGAAGTTTAGTAAGAAAAAATGCTGATACAGCAAGGGCAACATCTTTAAAAGGTACTCAAATAGATGACGCTGCTTTTGATGTTATGAAACAGGAGTATGTTCAACAATTAAAAAACATGCCTGTTGAAGAACAACGTCATTTATACTTTAACGGTTTAGGTGGTTTTGAAGGTAGTTCACAGGCTGAAACTGATGCTGCAACAGCTATGGGTCTA